>ERZ1292630.17-Hain-H41-02um-R3-17-length-231200-cov-154_pt1 | contig 231200 bp, 223 predicted proteins | sample MGYA00564408_ERZ1292630 | MGnify/ENA primary metagenome ERZ1292630 (study PRJEB36523, sample SAMEA6512641) | groundwater metagenome | collected 2019-01-08 | study: AquaDiva: Metagenomics assemblies of 32 groundwater samples
GCCACGTCAAACCGAACTGCAATGCCGTTGGTGCAAAGATTTCACTCGCTCGGCAGGTCTGTTTTCACACAGCCTCGACCCAAAGCAGACGTATATGACCGACCGCTACCAGAAGGGGGCTTACGCCGATCCGCATAAGACCCGTGATACATGGTCCCACCGTCTCAACTCATTGAAACGACAACGAGCACGGCGTATTCTTCACGAACAGTAGTGGCGTGTTATACGGCCAGAAAATGCCTACAGACTTTACGATGTTCGTGTTTATTCCTTTCGCTTCTACCATCTTAAGCTATACTTCTCCCTATGGCTCCGTTTCAAGGCAAGACAAGCAGACCTTCGACACTAGAAACAGTTCTCCGTCTTCAGGGCTTTTTCGGTCACCGCTTGCAACCTCTTGGCGTCTCTCCTATCCAGGCAGGAATGTTGCTCTATCTTGACCGGCATCCTCAGTGCCTGGTGATTGAAATCGCTTCGGCGCTCTGTATTCAGAACCTCTCAGCGGTCAAGACCGTTCAAACGTTCCAGAGAAATGGATGGATACGCAAACCACAGGTCAATGCGAATAGGAAAATCGTCAAGCTACAGCTCAGTGAAAAAGGCACAGCACTCGCTCAGAAAATCAAAGAAAACATCGAAGTCACTGACAAACTCTTCGCCCTGGCCGACAGCCGTAAGGCGGCGTAAGTGTGTTTCAACATTTCCGTCAAATAGCACAACCGGGTCCGCTAAACCCTCGCCCCGTCGAACTTCGCGCAAGCCTCTCCCCCTTTGTCCAGATAACGCAAAGCGAATAGGCGTGCCTTCTTCCGAAATTCGAAGCTGGAGCGAAGCCACACGCCTCATTGCGCTCGCCATAGTCTTGACACCTCCCCATGGTCAGCCTAGCTTGGCGACACAATGGAGGTGCAATGATGGTAGACGACACGAACAAGCAAGCCGTCGTAGTGACAGACATCCGTATGCCGTTCTTCTCGATGGTTATTTTCATGGTGAAGTGGGCCATCGCTGCAATTCCGGCCATGTGTATTCTTATCGTATTCGGAGTCCTCACATGGGGAATGCTCGGTGGGCTCCTCCTTTCCTTGACCATCGGTAAACATACAGACTCAGTTCGCACCCTGGGTACCGAAACGCCAGCTTCCGCACTAACTTCTACAGAACCTCAATTACCCACAACCGCTGAATCTGCATACTTTCAAAAACTCATCGTGGCAGGAATCAGGGACAAGCCCGGGCTAGCTGGTGGCAAGTAGTGGAAGATCATGGCCTCGCATACCCTTCTCCATTCACCTCTCGCGTCCCTTCTCGGTTCAATACCCTGTTTCCTATTTCCTCTGGAATGCTCAACGGCGTCCCTATCCTGTGGAACCTTTCGCTGACCAACTGGTGTTTGTCTGGGAACTTCCCCATAGCCAAACCTATTAGAAACCTGCATTGACAGCACCCCAAGCAAGGCGTAGCACCCTAAGAATGGCACGGATTTCTGTCTTTCTGGCAGTCCTGCTCGTCGTCCTCACCTTCAATGCCTATGCCTGTGTCCTGCCGTTGCCACAAACAGGTGCGATGGACTGCTCCTCAGGGACGGAGGAGCCCGCACGCGGAACATGCGATGCGTTTCTCGACATAGGCCCGCAATCACAGTTTGTACCTCACGCCACCGCCAATACATACCACCTGGAATGCGCGTTGCCCGTTCATCTTCTTCCCGATACGTTCCTTCCACTTGTTCGAATCACTAACCCACCACGTTGCGCCAATACACCCATCCATCTTTCGATCCACACAACTGTCCTGAGGATTTGATACCCTCTTCCGTTTTGCGTTCGACTCTAGGCCCTAGGCAATTCATTACGCTTTCTTCAAGGTCCACGCGATCAACGTGGACCAGAGAGCACAAAAGGGGGACGTATGTCAGATATCAGCAGAAGAACATTTGTGACCACCGGTGCGTCGCTACTGGCTACTGGTGCGTCGTTGATGATGTCGCGAGAGGTGGATGCTGCCGCACACCATGAGGGCCATGGTCAGATACGAGAGCCTCAGGAGCTCCCGAACTCTTCACTTCTCCAAAAGTCAGGAGAGACGACCACCATGGATGGACATCACATGAGCGAGGAGATGAGACGCTGTATTCAGCTCTGCCAAGACTGCCATGTGACCTGCATCCAAATGATCGATCATTGTTTAAAACTTGGAGGTCGGCATGCAGCCCCTGACCATATCCGGTTATTAATGGACTGTGCACAGCTCTGCACGACGACCGCCGATTTCATGGCGCGAGAGTCTTTGCTGCACGACCGCACGTGCAGCCTCTGTTCCGAGATCTGCCGGCTCTGCGCGAAGAGCTGCGAACAGGTAGGAGGAGACGATCAGATGGTAAAGCAATGCGCCGAGCTGTGCCGTCGCTGCGCCGGATCTTGTGAACAGATGGCATCAAAAGGGGCAGCGTAGCACGTCGAATCACAGAATAACTCGATACAGAAAGTACACACCCGGCCGCCACTCTTGGCGGCCGGGCCATTCAGAATGGTTCAGTTAGATCTTCCCTGGCCGCGGCCCGCATCCCTGGACGTCACGACACATCCCCGTCAAAATTTGCTGTTTTCTTGTCAGGTTCATCCCCCTCAGTTAGACTTTTTTCACACAACCATGGCACGAGCACGCGCAGCAGAACATCAGCGGCCCCGATCAAAAACCGCTTTGATCGAAGAGGCCACACTCGGAATCGCCAAGCTTCAGGAAGTGCTGGCAGCGATCAATGACCTTAGTCAGGAAGGCTTTCCGTATCGTGATGCTGCGCAAAGCAAAGCCGAGCTGCAATTTCGCGAGTGCCTGCGTCACGCGTTCGGCGAGCGATCTCAGGAGTTTCAAACCTATCGCAACTTCAAACTTCGTACGGCGGACAAGGCCGAGGTGGCCCAGAGCCTGACTGTCATTAAGAGCCTCATACTCACCCTGGAGGACCGGAAGCTGGAACTTCAGGGGCTCAAGCCTCCACCAAAACCTGAGCCATCGCCCGAGGCAATTCTCAGCAATGCAGCTCGTATGGTGCTGGTCCCGTCTACACCCCCGACCACCGTAATGGAACAGACACCCTCGCCGATGACTGTCGCCGTCGCCATGACAACAAATGTGGAACCGTCGATTGCTCCTCTGCTCCCCACACCTCAATCACAACCGCCCATACCTGAGCCGCTGCTCATCGCGCCGGCACCGACCCCGATTCCAGCACCGACCGTGACTCCGACTCCTACGCCATCTCCAACACCGACGCTGACTCCCACACCAATCACACCTCAACCACCTCCTGCCTCCATCGCCGCCTCAATCACTTCTGCTCCTCCCGTGCCCGCAGCTCCGCCAAGGCCATCAACAATTGAGAGACCAGTGGAAATCACACAAGCACCTTCATTAACCATGGCAGCGCCGATCCCTATTCCAATACCGACGCAACCTCCCATCCATCCCCCAACCCCTGTGCCAAACAATCCGCCGATGCCCTCCCCTCAGATGTCTCCGAGTATGGGTCAGGCTCCGCAAGACCCACCATCAGGCAAACAGGCAATCGGCTTGAGTATCGCGCGGGTGATTGAGTCCATACCCGACCAAGATCCACTCAATCTCATCAGAAAGGTCTGCCTGCGCTTCCACTCCGTAGCCCGCCAGCTCAGACTTCGGAAGGACTATCGTCCGACACTTGAGGTTGACGACGATCATGACCTCCAGGACCTCTTGTGCGCATTATTGAAAGTGGAGTTCGACGAAGTCGCGACCGATGAATGGACGCCACCCTACACAGGAGGCGCACCAAGAACGACGCTCCTGGTCAATCGAGATCAGATCGCAATCGTGGCGAAGAAGACCGGACCAGGAGTGACCACGAAGGAACTTGCCGATCAGGTCGCAGCGGACTCCGCCTATTATCGAGCGCAAGGGCGATGCACAACCGTATTTTGCTTCATGTACGATCCGGAAGGCCGCATCGGGAGTCCGAAACGGCTGGAAACCACCCTAACAAGCGTGAGCGAGCACTGCCGGGTCGAAGTGCTGGTTGCGCCAAAGTGAGACCATGACGAAATCAAACTTAAAAAGGATTCCTTCCATCTCATCATTATCCAAGGCCATGAAAGTCAAGCCAGGGTTGACAGGGCACAATGACTTTGCTATAAGGCAACCCACTTCCGGGGACATTCCGTATACCATTCATGGTCCAGCTCCGGGAGATCAAGGGATGTCTGATCGGGCGTACGTGCTCATCAATGTTCTCCCTGGACAGACAGCTGCTGTCGTTAAAGCGCTGGGTGAAATTAAAGAGATAAAAACGATTGATCCCTGTTGGGGCAAGCCGGATATCATCGCAATAGCTGACATAGTGGACCAAGATGCGTTGACCCAACTGGTCTTGAGTCGCATACATCGTATCGAAGGAGTGACACAGACCGATACTCACCTCGTATACCGGCTGAAGGAGGCCAGAACAAAATGATCCGAAAGGACTGTCTCGCCATCGTCGCTCTTACCGTTTTCGCCTTTGGTTGTTCCAGCGTTCCTCCACAACCCCCCTTACCATCAGAAGTCGTTGAAGTCACATTGCCGGCATCGGCAGACCGAGTGAAAGCGGCTGTGACAAAAGTTTTGGCAGACGACAACTATGATGTGGATTGGAAGGATGGAACGCAGCTTCAGACAGGCTACAGGGACGAGCAGCCCAGTATCTGGGATTGGCTCGTGAGAGGACGGTTCGGTGTGGTCAGGAGCCGTGCCCAAGCGGCTGTGACGGCGGAAACTGACCAGAGCTCTCGTCTCCGGCTACAAGTCTCGTCGGAAGGCAAGCAAACGATGTTCGATGGATGGGTTCCCACCCAACCTCAAGGTCCTCAAAGTGCTGAAAATAAGGTCCGTTTGATTAAGAACGAGTTGAAGATCGTACAGACCACGTACACGACCGAGACCTTTTACGGATCGAAGCCTTAGACAGGCTCTTTTTCCGCGCCTTCAGTCTCTTCTCCAAGATCCAGGCCGAAACGCTCTGCCATACGGTAGAGCGTTCGCCTATCGATGCCAAGGATCTTTGCCGCTTTCACCTTATTTCCCTTTGTTTCCTTGAGCACACGAATCAAATGCCGCTTTTCCACTTCTTCTAGGGTCAGAGATGCCTCATCAAGCTGATCGACTTGTGAAAGTCGTGCATCAGCGTCATTGGTTGCATGCTGGCGAATCACCTCAGGTAAGTCTTCAGGCGTCAGGAGAGGCCCGTGGCTTAACGATACGGCGCGTTCAATCGCATTTTCAAGTTCTCGAACGTTGCCTGGCCATCGATATTGAGTCAAGAGCGCCATCGTTTCCGGCAGGACTCCTCGCACCGCGTGCTGCGTCCCTGCCGCGCACTTTTGTAAGAAGTGATGCACCAGCATCGGGATGTCTTCCCGCCGGTCGACCAATGACGGCAACGTGATCGGAACGACTTTCAATCGGTAGAAAAGGTCGTCCCGAAACTTTCCCTCCTTCACCAGCTGCTCAAGATCTCGATTCGTTGCCGCGATGATCCGGACATCGACTCTGGTGGATGTGGTGCTCCCGACTCGGCGGACCTCCTGATCCTGCATGACCCGTAACAACTTCACTTGTAACGCCTGTCCGAGCTCACCGATCTCGTCGAGAAATAGCGTCCCGCCAGTGGCTGATTCAAAGAGCCCGATCTTGGTCCCGATTGCACCCGTGAAGGACCCTTTTTCATGTCCGAACATTTCCGACTCCAGCAAGGTATCGGGCAACGCACCGCAATTGACTGGGATGAATGGCTTATCCCGGCGGGGGCCGTTCGTATGAATAGCCCGAGCAATGAGCTCTTTGCCGGTTCCACTTTCCCCCTGGAGCAGGACCGTGCTTTTGCTCTCCGCCACGCGCGCGACCAACTTGTACACCTCCAACATGGCCGTGCTGCTCCCGACTAACGGAGACCACGCGTCCTTGCTCTTCAACTCCTCTCGGAACCGCGCATTCTCTTGGAGCAATCGACAGTGATCCAACCCCCGTTTGACCACCAGTTTGATGTCCTCTTTCTTGAACGGCTTCGCCAAATAATCGTACGCCCCTTGCTTGATCGCTTCGATCGCGCCCTCCAGAGAGCCGAATGCAGTCAGCACCACCACGGCCGTGTTCGGACTCACTCGTTTGAACTCCCGCAAGACCGTGAGCCCATCCACCGCACCCATGCGGATGTCCGTCAGCACCAAATCGACCCGTCCCTGGCGTCCACGCGCAATGACCGCTTCTCCACCGGCAAACGCCTCGACGTGATACCCTTCCTTTCTGAGGGCTTCCGCCAATAATTCACGTGCAACCGCATCGTCGTCGGCCACCAAAATCGTCGCTGGTTGCATTACGCCTCCTCTCTCCTCTGAATGCGTTCTCTCTGTATCGCTGGCAACGTCATCGTCACGGTCGTGCCACGCCCAATCTCACTGGCCAACACCAGGCTCCCACCATGAGCCACCACCGATTCACGGCTCAAGAATAGTCCCAAGCCGGTCCCCCTGCCAACTGCCTTTGTCGTAAAAAACGGTTCAAAGGCTTTTTGTGCATCTTCCTCTGGCATACCGCATCCGGTGTCCTGCACCTCGATTGAAATCACTACCGGCGACATGCCCTCTGCAACCAGTCGACCTCGCTCCAGTTCGGCTGACGATGCCTCGCGACTTCCTGCCATGACAGTGACTTTTCCCTGGGCGGAGGTTGCGGCAAGCGCATTGGCCAAGACATTCACCAATACTTGATGGATTTTCTCCTTGTCCGCCCACAGCAGCGGAAGGTCTTGGGGAATGTCGACCACCAGAGCAATCCCCTTCTCATGGAAGGCCGGCTCCATCAAGACCGCTGAGGGGCCAATTACTTCCTCCACAGGAAGCCATTGCGGCTCAGGCTGGCGCGGCCTGGTAGAAGACAATAGATCTTGAATGATTCGAACGACCCGCGTGAGCTGATCATCGATGATGGTCACCCGCTTCCTCATCTCCGGCGTCACACCAGGCTCCTCGGCCAGAGCCTGGACATGCCACGCGATCGAGTGCAGCGGCGTGCCCACCTCGTGCGCCACGGAGGCCACCAGCTGTCCCACCGCCGCCAACCGTTCCGACCGGTTCAGCTGATCTTTCGCCTGGACCAGTTGCGTGTTGGCTTTGAGCAAATTCTCGGTTTCTCGGGCCAGCGCCGCCCTCGCCGCCTCTTCTCGTGCCTTCCGCTCTTCCCAGCTCACACCCAGGTACGCTACCGACAGTAGAACGCCCACGACGACACTCCGATTGATGACCGCGGCTTGAAACCGGCCTGGCTTCGTCGGTTGGAGCAGACCTGAATAGGTCGCCATGACACAGGCCAACACCGTTACCAACATGATCATTCGATTTCGAAGGGTGGTCACCAACAAGATCGGCAACACATACCCATATGCACCGACGACGTTGGCCGGGGCGAATTCTTCAATGACCAAGATGATAAGAAAGCAGGCAACCGCGATGGCTAGTACCAGGCGGTCACGATGCGGCATGGCAATCATCGATTCGCTCCGCCTGGCCGAGGATCACAGCCTCTGAATCGAGAACGTACGGATTCCTTCACGGAAGTACTTACACAAGAGGGCGGGTCAAACGCAACAGAGCCGCAAGTCGTTCAAATCGGGAATCTTGGGCCAACTCCTCCACCGGCAGACTCAACTTCCGACACCAATTCGGGTGCTGGTCTACCGTCCCCGGAAGATTGGCCTGGACACGGGTGCCGATGACATCATCGATATTGGTCAAGACCATCCACGCAGGGGTGCGGGCCAGATACTGATGAATACCTTCCATCAACTCAGTCGTCATGATCGGCACCTGGGCAGGATCCTCCGATACACCAGCCGGTAGGAGCCCTTGAGACTTCAAGGCCGTGAGAATCCCTGCCTTTTCTCGATGCCGTTCCGCCCACATCGCGTTCCGCGCGTCCTCTGAAGGAAAGAGGCCTAGTGTGGATCGGGTGTCGATATCCACGCCTTCCCAATACCCCACCAACGTTGGAAGATCGTGGGTTGTGACAACAGCGAGTGCTTGAGCAGGATACTGAGTCGGGGGCTTCCACCCTCCCCAGTGTTCTCGCTCAAAATAGAAGACACGGTAGGATAAGACGCCAGCTGGTCCGAGTCGGTCGCGCACCCAATCGGGAACGGTGCCCAGATCTTCACCAATCACCAGCGCCTTCGCCCGAACACTTTCCAACGCCAAAATCGCCAGAAGTTCGTCATCCCGGTAATGCACGTAGGTCCCCATCGCCGGTGGAAGACCACGAGGAATCCAAAACAGACGAAAGAGTGCCATGACATGATCGATCCGTATCGCTCCCCCATAGCGGAGGTTATTACGGAGCAATTGGATAAAATACTGGTAGCCACTCGCGCGCAGACGTAATGGATCAAGTGGAGAAAATCCCCAATTCTGTCCCTCAGGGGCAAATGCATCAGGAGGCGCACCACAGTCGGCCTGGAACGCCAGGACCTCTTGATTGAGCCACCCATCGGCACCATAGCGATCGCTTCCTAGGGCAAAGTCATGGTACAAGCCGATCGGCATACCGGCCTCGTGCGTCTTCTTCACCACCGCAAGCAACTGGTCCGCGGCCAGCCATTGCAGATATTGGAAAAATCGCACCCGCGACATCCGCTGACGCCGAAATTCCTCCACGGCCTCCGACGTTGGAGTTCGATAGGATTCCGGCCACTCCTCCCAGATAGCTGACGCCTGTTGGGCAGACTGCCGTTCTTCCTCCAGAGCTTGAAACACTGCATAGTACGCCAGGGATTTACCTTCCCGCTCCGTGAAGTGCTGGAAGTGTCTCCCCCGATCCGTCATTGGCTTCAACTCCGGTTCGACCCCTTCGAAATTGTCCCGCACAAATACCTGATAGCACAGTTCGAGCACCTCGCGTTTCACCAACCTCACCGCGTCATAATCCACGAACTCGCATCGACGAGCCGCGTCGATCCTCGAGCGGACTGAGGGATCGGCAAGCCGGCGTTGCACATCCGGGCCCGTCCAGCACTCTGGAACCTGGGTCACATCGATGTATAAGTCGTTCAAAAATAGGCGGCTGGTAGGTGAATAGGGACTCATGTGATAGGGCTTGGCATTCTTAAGCGCGTGGAGCGGGTTCAACCCGACCACCGCAGCGCCCAGGTGCTTTCCTGCCCATTCAATAACGGCACCCAGATCTCGAAAATCGCCGACCCCCCAATTGTGATGACTCCGCAATGAGTAGAGCTGCAAAGCAACGCCCCACCACCGCACACCCTGCTGGAGCTCATCAGGAATGTAACAACGATCCGGCGCGACGATGAGACGGAACATGGCTTCCGTATTCGTACCGCCTCCCTTTGCATGAGCGGTGACTGAGTAATAGCCAAGCGGCAGGTCTTGCGGACATGCCAACGCGATACGAACAAATCGGCGGCCCTGAATCGTACGGGTCTCTTCAACTTTGAGACCAGGCCCCTCCGCTCGCTGACAGTGCGTGGCTCCGTTCTCAGCGCAGAGTGCCCACTCGACGGAAAGCGCGGAATCGTCCGAACTCTCGCACGGCACATACAGCGACCAGACCCCCGCCTCTCGTCCCAACCGCAGCACATGAATGGGTTCACAGCCTCTCAGCCACCACCGGTTATCCCATGCCTCTAACTCCGCAATGAGTTCCTCGCGATTCGAAACCCGCAGATGCATGGCAACGAGAATGGCCCGTCGTGTCTCATCCGTCGTCACATGGTGCGTTCCAGCGATGTCGTAATAGTCGGCACCAATCCCTGCCCGATCGGCCAACATCCGCAAGAGGTCGCTTTCAGACTGATCGTACATACCGGGAGTGTGAGTGAAGGGCTGGATCAAGTCAAGGCAATGCAGACTCTGGACCCGTTGATGAGATCGGCGAGGAAATCAACGATACAGGTGTCGCTAAACTGGCGGGACCACAGGGACTGAGCGACGGCAGGTCAACGCTGACTCACGCCTCAAACAGCTTCTAACTCAGTGTATGGAGACTGCCAGTTGCACGGGCGAAACTGACTCGAGCGGCGTTGAGTTGAAACAAGGCGTTAACCAAGTTTTCTCTCGCACGGGCTACTGACGAAAGCCCATTGGTGAGTTCAAAGTGACTGGTGGCACTCAGAACGGCGTACCGTTCTCGCGCAAGATCCAGTTCTTTCGTCGCCATCTGTAATCCAGTCTGCGCAATGCCAACTTGTTCCTTGGCCGCTGCCAGTGAGGCGAGCGCATCGTGCACTTCCATCTTGATGTGGTTGAGCACCGAACTCATGCGTAACGATTCTTGCTGCCACTGGCTTCTGGCTTGGGCAATGCGGCCCTCTCGCTGGGCTCCGTCAAAGATGGGGATCTGAAGAATCAAGGCCATATTGTAAGTGTCGAGCGTGTTGTTCCAACGATTGCCGATGAGCCCATACTCTCCCTGAGCCACCAGCGACGGCAACCGTTCCCCAGTGATAGAAGAATAGGTCAGCTCCAGAGCTTTCACGCGGGTGTGCTGCGCCTGAATCTCCGGCCGCTGGCTTAAGGCCTCTTCCACCGCCCCCTGCGGCGTCGAGACATCCAAGATATCTGTCAGCCATTCATCGGTCAGAACGAGAGCAGTTTCTGTGGGCAGTGCGAGCAGGTTGACGAGACTCAGCTTGGTATGCTCAAAGTCATACCGCGCCGATGATCCATGTTGCCGCTCCGCAGCCAGCTGCGCTTCCAGCCGTGCGATCTCCAACCCTGTGGCCAGCCCTCCACGTTGCCGTTGCCTGACCGTGCCGAGTAATTCATTCATGACCTGCTGATTCGCCTCGTGCATCTTGATCATGGCGGTGGCCTTCAACCCTTCCATATAGGTAAGAGCCACACTGGCCATCGTGTCCAATTTCTTGGCTTCCGCTTCCTGCTCAGTCATCTGGAGTGATTCCCGTGAGGCCCGCCATCGCTGAATTAAGCTGAGACTGAACAGATTCTGCGTGGCGGTGACGCGCGCATCAAAAATGCTGAAGGGATCGGTACGCACCGGCGAGAGCCCGATAGTACCAAGAAATTGTGTCTGCCTGGTCTGTCGCGCATTGGCGGATACATTGGGCAACATGGCGCCCAACTGGGTTCGCACCTGCCCCTTGGCCTCCTGAATTCGTTCTTTGTACAACAGCACGTCAGGATTGTTATCAACGGCTGCGGCCAACGCCCCTTTCAAGGTAAGCTGAAGTGGCTGTTGCGGAAAAGGTTGAGATAGGCCACCACTCGATCCACCGGTTAACGCATCAGCCCATACAAAGTCCGCAGCAAGGACTCCGACAGCCAGCAGACAGAGCCCAAGAGGGGCAGATGAATTCACCATCCGATTACCGCTCCCTCAGGCTTTCCTTCATCGACTTGAGCAAAGGACTTAGCAAATACTCGATGATGCGGCGCTGCCCAGTCTTGATCTCAATGGTCACAGCCATCCCAGGCGAAAGATTCACCTGTTTACCTTCGACCTGCATCGTCGACTGATCCATATTGACTCTCGTTGGGTACACCAGCCCAACTCGTTCAATAGGAACGGCATCGTCGGAGACGGTCAGCACAGAGCCAGGAATCGTGCCATACAATGTGAATGGAAACGTTTCGACCTTAATCTCGACTGGCTGCCCTTCCTTCACAAAGCCCACATCCTTGTTTTCGACCTGCGCCTCGACCTCAACAGGATGGTCTTGCGAGACGACGAGGAGCAGCTGCTGGGCTGGGGTCACCACACCACCAACGGTATGCACCGCTAGCTGTTGCACCACGCGTTGATCGGCGCGACAAGCCGCTGCAAACCGGCCTTTTGTCCAGCCTTCGTGACTTCTTGCGCGAGCGAGAGAGCCTTGGTTTCGAGCGCTGATAGTTCCGCCTGTTTGCTCTGCTGGAATTCCAACCGCATGGCCCGGTGATGCTTCTCAGCCTCGGCGAGCGCCGCCTGATCTTGTTGGAGCTTCCTCTTTTGCCCAGCTAATTCTTGCGCCTTATCAATGCGCTGCCCTTCGGCCTGGAGAAAGTCCATCTTCGTAACCGCTTCATGCTCCAGCAGCTTCCGATAGGCCTCGGCGCGTTCTACTTCCATGGGAACCGTAGTTTCCAAGCGGAGAATGTTCTCTTTCGTTTGCTCGACCACAGCCTGACGTTGATCAGCCAGATGTTGAGCCGCCGCCATCTTGGCTTGGTATTCGGCAAACTGGTCACGCAGCAACTGTTGTTGCAATAAGACCGCGGCTCGCTCTGCATCGGGAGGAGCCTCAAATGTGGACTGCCCCTTGATCAGAGCGCGCAATCTCGCCGCTTCCACTTTTGCCGCTCGATATTCATTGAATGCCCGGTCACGGTCGGCGCGATTGAGGGTCGAATCGAGCTCGATCAGCACATCGCCTTGTTTTACCGCTTGTCCATCCTGGACATGAATTGAGGCAATGACCCCTGTTTCGTAGGGCTGGACGATCTTCGAGTACCCGCTGGGGATGATCTTGCCCTGTGCCGTCGCCACGATATCGATCCAGCCAAACGTGGTCCACAGCGTTCCGGCAGTGAAGGCCGCCAAGATGGTCCAGAGGACAGCTCGGCCAATCGGCGAGGGTGGTGCCTGCTGGATTTCCAACACCGCTGGCAGAAATTCTGTGGCATACCCGCCATGAGCAGAAGCGCCGGCCGGCTGGCTTGATTCGGCCTGCCACGCTGCCTTCCAGACTGTCCAGTGCCGTGAGAACGCTCCGAAGATCATCGTACCCCTCTACCCCGTACAGACTTGATGTGCATGTAAGCGCGCATAAAACCCACCGACATGCAGCAGCTCGTCATGCGACCCCTGCTCGACAATCTCTCCCTTGTCGACGACATAGATGCGATGGGCAGGCCGTACCGTACTCAGCCGATGCGCAATGATGAAGACCGTACGCCCCTGGCTGATCTGCGCCATATTCTGCTGAATCACCGCTTCGGACTCGTAGTCCAGCGCGCTGGTCGCCTCATCGAAGATCAGAATACGAGGATTAGCAACCAAGGCCCGTGCAATGGCGATTCGCTGACGCTGCCCTCCCGACAGCGTACATCCGTGCTCCCCAATCACGGTGTCATAGCCATCCCCCAATTCCAGGATGAACTCATGGGCGCCAGCCAATTTCGCCGCCTGAATCACCTGTTCCATCCCCAGCCCTGGATCCGTCAACGCAATATTGCTCCGCACCGAGCCGTTGAACAGGAAATTTTCCTGCAGCACGACTCCCACCTGCCTGCGGAGCCATGCAGGATCGACCTGGGCTAAATCGACGCCGTCTACCAACATACGCCCCCGTTCCGGCACATAGAGACGTTGCAGTAATTTGGCGATCGTGCTTTTCCCAGATCCCGATCGCCCGACAATGCCGATCACTTGTCCAGGCGCAACGGCAAACGACACCTTGCGAAGGATCTCCGGGCCGTCGGGCCGATAGCGAAACGTGACTTCATCGAACCGCACGTGGCCCGTCACATGGGGAAGCGTCGTCCGATTCGGATTGTACGAAGGCTCAGGCTGAGTATTGAGTACATCACCTAAGCGCTGCACGGAAATCCCGACTTGCTGAAATTCCTGCCAGAGATTGACCAAACGCAAGAGCGGCCCTGTCACCTGCGCCGACAGCATGTTGAAGGCGATCAACTGCCCGATACTGAGGTCGCCGTCGATCACACGGTAGGCACCGACCCATAAGACGGCGACAGTGGTCACCTTTTGAACACAAGCCGCTGACTGGCCGGCAATCATCATCAGGCTCGTGGCTCGAAAACTCGACCGGACATAGCCGGCCAGTTGTTCTTCCCACTTCCGCACAAGTGGAGGCTCGACAGCCATGGCTTTCACGGTTTGAATCCCGCTGATCGCTTCGACTAAGAAGGCCTGGTTTTCGGCGCCTCGGTTGAACTTTTCATGCAAGCGCGCTCGGATCGTCGGAGTAATGGCGATCGACAGTAGTGCATAGACCGGAAGCGACGCCATGACCACGAGCGTGAGCGTGGAACTGTAGAACCACATCACCGCCAGGAAGACCAGGGTGAAGACCACATCCAACACCACAGTGACCGCATGGCTGGTCAAGAATTGGCGGATCTGCTCTAACTCGCGCACACGTGCGACCGTATCACCGATCCGTCTCGCTTCAAAATAGGACAAGGGAAGCGCCAGAACGTGTCGGAAGAGTTGCGCGCCAAGACTCACATCGATCCGGTTCGTCGTATGGGCAAAAAGATAGGTGCGGATCCCGCCTAACATCGCTTCAAAAACCGCCAGCGTAATCATCCCGATAGCCAAGACATGAAGCGTGGTAAAACCCTTATGGACAAGCACCTTGTCGATGACCACTTGCGTGAAGAGCGGGGTTAATAGCGCAAAGAGCTGAAGGAAGAACGACGCAACCAACACTTCGCCGAAAAACCTGCGGTACTTGACGATCGCGGGGATAAACCACGTGAAATCGAACTTCAGGTCTTGCAGCCGGACCTGGGCCCGTTTGGTAAAGAGCAAGAGTTCTCCGGTCCACATCGCTTCGAACTGTTCGCGGGAGAGCACGAGTGGGCGCGCTTCGATTGGGTCCTGAACCAACACTTTGTCCGCTTCGACCTTTGCCAGCACGACATAGCGGCCGTCCATCTGCTTTAGCATGGCAGGAAGCGGTGTTCCCTGGAGTTTGCTCCACGTGGTTCTGACCAGACCAGCCTTCAATCCGAGATGTTTAGCCGCACGAAGGAGCTCGGCATTCGAGAGGACCTGCCCGGACTGTGCAAACTGATGCCGCAGCTGCGCCCCATCGGCGGGAAGATCATGAAAGCGAGCGAGGATGAGGAGACAGATTAGGCCGCTGTCTGTCGGCGATCCATTGAAGGAAGCAGCGAAACTCTGATGCACCCGCTGCGTTCCAAAATTGTTGATGGGAGCCACTCTTGTGCCGCCTCTGCCAGATGAAGTTGCTACGTCATGGTCTGCGCGCCGATTGTATCAACGGATCGGAACTGTTTTGACTTCTCTTAGAGGGGGGACTGTCCAACGGAAGTGGTGTAATTGAAGCAGTCCCGTCACCGGACGGATGAGGAGAAGTGGTCGTGCACCCTGTGCAAGTGAAGACGGCGAACCCGGCCAGTTTCACATGGCGGGTACGAGCCTCGATAAATGGTGGAGAGGCAAGGAGTTGGAAGGTTCGCTCACGGCTGAGAAAAGGGGGACAGCAATTGTCTTTGCCGCCCCTCTTTCCATTTTCGTAATTCTCAGGTCTTATCAGCGCTTGTGTCAGACTGGCAAAGCGGAGAAGATGACAGAGTGACGATCACCTCTCAGCGTCGGCACTTCAAGAACCTTGGACCTCTGCGGAGAACACCATACACCTAGTGGACATCATCCGACCTAGTCTTACCGAGAAATAGGGAATGGAGATAGATCTGACAGATCAGAATAAGCAGGAACCCACCCACAAACCAGCTAATCCCAGCGGTTAACCCATAGGAATCGGTGGCTGCGTTATGAACGGTGAGGCTGAACGTCAGATCCGTCGTTGAAACCAAGATGTACGGATGCATGCCGAACATCACGCTGGCGAGCATGAGAAAAATAAAAACACAAGACGCAAGAAATGCAGAGAGATCGCGCCGGCAAAGCCTGAAATATAGGCTGTATCCCAGAGCAATGACCCCGATCACCGGCGTAAGGTACACCCCGGGGTGACGGGAAAAGTTGAGACTCAAGTTTGGTTGGACCATTGGCACAGCCATCACGGTCAGCGCCGTGCACCCTGCTGACACCCACCCGAGAATCCAGGCAGCCGAGACGGCCCGTTCATACAGGGCGCCTTCTGTTTTCATGACGAGATAATTCGCGCCATGGAAGGCCAGAACCACCGCGCTGGTCAGCCCCAGGAGCACGGTGAACCAATCAAGGATTCCAGGGTCCGATCCAGGCTGAAAGTTCGTCCAGAGGGGAACAAAAAAATACCCATCTCGATTGAGGGGCACTCCTCGGATTAGATTTCCCAATGCCGTGCCGAATACAATCGCCAGGAGCAAACTGGAGGTGGTAAAGGCCGTATCCCAGGCTTGCTTCCACAACACATGGTCGACCTGGGCCCGTAATTCCAACGCCAAACCACGAAAGATGAGCAGCCACAGTACGAGGATGAGTGCGAGATAGAAGCCGCTGAATCCCGACGCATAAGCCTTGGGATAGGCAAAAAATAGCACGGTGCCGGCCGCGATCAACCACACCTCGTTCGCATTCCACACTGGACCGATAGAGGTGAGCGCTGTTCGCCGCTCCGCTTCGGTCCTGGCGACAAACGGATAGATGATGCCGACGCCGAAATCAAAGCCATCCAAGACCACATACATGGCCAGCATCACGGTGACAATGATAAACCATGCGGTTTCTATTTCCATTTAATGGCCTGGTCCTTGAGGAACGTGCGTCGTGGGCAAGGCGATTGAGGCAGGCCCCTGTCGAATGAGTTTGCTGACGAGTAAGACAAACAGCAAGCCAAGGAGCAGATACAACCCCAAGAACCCAATCAAGGTGAAGAGGGCATTCCCCGAATGCACGAGCGGTGAGGTGCCCTCTGATGTGCGCAATAAGCCATAGACCAGCCAGGGTTGCCGCCCCAGCTCGGCGGTCATCCACCCGGCAGACGTGGCAATGTATGGAAACGGGGCACACAACATCAACCACCACAGCAGCCACTTCATATTGAACAGCCAACCCCGCCACAGAGCGAGGAGGGCCACGCCGAAGAGAGTGACGAAAATCGTCCCCAATCCCGCCATAACATGATAGGCATAATAGAGAAGCGGAATATTATCCGGCCACTCGTCGCGAGGAAACGCATCGAGCCCTTTTACTTTGGCATAGAGATCTTTGTACACGAGAATACTGAGCGCTCCGGGAATCTCAATCGGGTTGTCGATGGTCATCGTTTCAAGATTGGGTTGCCCAATCAGATAGAGACCGGCCTCTCGCTCCGTCGTGAAGAGCCCCTCAAACGCCGCCCCCTTGACTGGTTGATATTTGAACACCTGGTCGGCGTTGCCGTGCCCTGTTGGGAAAATCATCAGTCCGGACGCGATCGCGCCGGCGACGACGCCGGTGCGGAGAAACGTTTTTGCATGGGGCAGATACTGACCGCATAACAAGTAGTATGCGCCGACCGCAGCAACCACGCAGGACGCCGTGACAACCGTCGCCGTCATGTTATGCGCGAATTGCCAGAAGAGCCACGGGTTCGTAAGCAGCCCACTCAGGCTGGTGACGAACACCCGGCCGTCAGCTGCTACCTGATAGGCAACGGGGTGCTGCATCCAGGCGTTCGTGGCCAAGATGAAGTAGCCCGACAACCAGGTACCGAGAAAGAGCATGAGAGTGGCAAACCATTGCACCCGGCGGCTGAATCGCTTTCGAAACAGCAAGAGGCCAAGAAACGAAGATTCCAGAAAAAAGGCGAAGACCCCCTCCATGGCCAGCGTTTGCCCGATCACGCCTCCCGCATAGTTAGAAAACCGAGCCCAGTTGGTCCCGAACTGAAATTCGAGTGGGATCCCAGTGATGACACCGAAGCCAAAATTGAGGGCGAAGATCTTCGTCCAAAAGTCTGCCACTTCCTCATAATGTTCATCGCCCGTGAGCAATACCCGGCTGCGCAAGTAGAGCAGCAGCAAGGCCAGCCCCATCGTTAACTGCGGAAAGAGGTAGTGGAAGGTGCCAGTAAAGGCAAATTGAAGCCGATCGTAGAGAAGCGCACTGGTCATGACTGTGGATTAATCCTAGAAAAAGCACACACCGAATCTCGCAATTTCGTTACTGTAGCAACAAAACCCAAACGACCAAAGCATTGCGAGAAAAGTCAGCGAGAGGTATTCGGGTGGTAGTTGCAGTGCAAAGAATCAGAAGATGGTCTTTCTCGACCACCAGCGCTATGGCGAGCCGGAATGGTGGCAGAAGCAGGAGCGTGGGCGTGGAGTAGTGATCGAGCGACTGCGGGTATCCAGGAAGCTCCAGGCTGGCTAGCTGTCGCCATGGTGCGCTCTCCCTGTTCGACCGCACCATGGCGACAGCTCGGACCGCCTACCGACGCTTCGTGGCCAAGGGGATTCACCAGCCTTCGCCGTGGAAGGACCTGCGGGGCCAAATCTTTCTTGGCGGCTCCGAGTTCCGTGAACGCATCGCCCGACTCGTGCAAGGCACGCCGCTGACCAACGTTCCCGCTCTCCAAAACCACCTCACCCGCCTATCGCCAGACGAAGTCCTCCAGCACGTGGTTGCCATCCTCAATCGTTCGCACCGCGACGCATACCAGACCACCGTCTATTTGTTGAGGCGCGCGGCGCTTTCGAATCTCCCCTTCCCGCATCTCGAACATTCAGAAGGGCGATCAAACGAGCACCACGGTCCCCGCAGCAACCTCAACTCTTCGCAACATGCCACGTCACGAACTGACCCCATCCTTTTCTAGCAGGGTGTTGACAAACCCTCTCCTCCTCCCGCTGCCGTTATGATAAGAGAAGCGTCCATCAGGAGGGCCACCGCTATGATGGGCACAGCCGATCCGCAACCGTCGATGTTCTACCACATCAATCTAGAGCAGTATGTGACCGCCGATCATCCGATGCGGAAGATCCGGCCGTTGATCGACACGGCGCGGATTCGCCAGCTTTGCGAACCGCTCTATGCCGAGACGGGGCGCCCCTCCATTCCACCGGAGCAACTGTTTCTGGCGCTCCTGGGCGGGTATCTGCTGGGCGTGACCTCCGAGCGCGCGTTAGTGCGTGAGCTGACCGGGAACCTGGTTCTCCGCTGGTTGGTCGGACTGGATTTGGATCAGCAGCCCTGGGATCACTCGACGTTCTCGCAGAACCGGAAGCGGCGCTTTACGGAGAGTGGCCTCCTCGAACGGCTCTTTGACGAGACGGTGGCCCTCGCCATTCGGCAGAAGTTGGTCTCGCAGCATACGACGCTGGATGGCACCTTGGTGCAGGCCAATGTATCCCACAAGAGCTTCGTCCCAATGGAGGTGTTCCTGAAGCCGGAAGAGTACAAGCGGCGGATGCGCTCGCTGGATCAGGGCGTGGATCAGGAGCAGGATCCCGGCAATCCCACGGTCACGTTTCGCGGGGAACGGCGCTCGAACCAGACCCATGTCTCCACCACCGATCCCGATGCGAAGCTGGCGAACAAAGGGAATGGGACGGCGGCCATGGTGGGCTATACCGTGAATGGGCTGATGGAGAATCGGCACCGGCTCTTATTGGGCATCAATGTGGAAACGTTCCGAGGGCCGGCCTCCGAGACGGACGGCGGACGGACGTTACTCGATACGTTCCATCAGAAACACGCGGTGCGGCTTCAGACGGTCGGAGCCGATAAGGGCTACTTCGCGAAATCCTTTCTGACGGCGCTCGTCCGGCGGCGTATCCGGCCCCACATTGCGGCCAAGACGACGGGCCGGGAGCCTATCCATCAGCGAGTACGCCGCCTGAGTCGGACGGTGGGCTATCGGCTCTCGCAACGGGCGCGCAAAAAGATCGAAGAACTCTGGGGGGAGGCGAAATGCTGGCACGGCTTCCGGCGCTTCCAGCGGCGGGGACTTCTCCAGGTCCGAGACGAAGCCTATCTGATGGGATGGCTGCTCAACTTGAAGCGGCTGGCCACTGTCCTCCCGGCTCTGGCATAGGGGGGCCGAACAACAAGGGCCTCCGGGGATAAGGGGGCGCCCAGAAGAGAGAGGGCGCAGCGCCCAGCACGGATAGGCCGTTCATTCAACAAAGAACGGAGTCAGACCAGACCACCCAAGAGAATCAGTTCGAATAGCTCGTTTGTCAACAGACTGCTAGTTTGCTGATGCAGAATTTCCCTTGCAGTTAAGGAAGGCGTTTATAACGCCGCTGGTGGGTCCGTAACCGGCTTCGTTCGAAAGTCTTGAATAGTGTGCCAGGCTCGCAGGACATCGAGGGTCAGGGCTACGCCATAGGAAGGGCCATAGTCGCGCTCTGAGAGGTGGCCCATGCTGTCATTCCAGGTTTCGAAGCGCACGGGCCCGGCGGACGCGGCTAACGACCAGGCGAACTGCTTCTGGCTTTGCCCCGTGGTATTCACGAAAATACCGGAGTCCCACATGAGCGCCAGCTCAATTTCCCACGTGGGAATGGTTTCACCCGACTCGGTTGTCCGGTACTGACCGAATGCGATGGCCGGCTGCACCAGCCCTGCTGTGCTTCTCACGGCATGAAGCACGGCCCCGTTGTCCTGATAGCTGATTCGTCCCAGCACGGAAGCCCGCAAGCTCACATCACCCCACGTTTCACTATGATACAGGGTTGGCGTAATCGGCATCCGCCTAATCCCGGCGCGAAGAAACCCTTGCTGATAAATCGTGCCGACTGAAAACCCGGCACCCGCAAAGATCACTTTGGGACGAAAGAGGGGGAACCACCGCGTCACGGACCCATCGATCATCACATCAGTTTCTTTCCGAGCGTCCACGGTCGGAACCGACGGGAGTTGGCGAAGTTGATGCACGACTTTATTCTGGAAGTATTGGCTCGGCTCATCGGCAGTCGGGCTGATCCCGGCCGTCAGGTTCGTACTCCACCCTTGGAAAATCCCACCCCAATGTTGCGTCCAGCTGAGCGTAATCAAGTTGAAGCCGAGTGTGTTGCCTACCGTAGAATCGTACTTATTCCCCAACCCATCGACCGGAGTAAACCGATTGAGGGTCAGTCCTCCCGTCAACGTCGAATACTGATCCGGGAATGCCGTACTTCCCCAATGCACTGAAGGGGCAGGGTTTTCACTCCAGGCCGGAGTGGAGATGAGTCCGACGAGCAGCAGCACACCACTGAGCTGCGTCGCTCTTCGTCGCCAAGACCATGGTGTGACTCTTAATGAGAACTCCCGCTTCATTGGCAGAGACCACCTTTCATGAAAGACATCTAGTCTGCTCACAACCAGTCTATGAAGCAACACTCCCAGCATATTGGCATGCCGGAAACGGGCGAATTCTACACGACACAGACGGAGCTGGCGACTAAATTAGTTACGGTAAATTGTCGACGACTGCAACGATCAATCTTTCGCCTGCATGACTCAGACTAACTGATTTGTCACTGCGTCTCTCGACAGGCTTCTCAATCCTATGCTAGCTTACGAACTCGTTTTTCTATACTCATTCCTTTCCACGCGAGAGCTGACAGGCTCAGACATGTTCAAGAAAATCTTAATCGCCAATCGCGGTGAAATTGCCATGCGGATCATCCGCGCTTGCCGCGAATTAAACATCGCCACCGCTGCCATCTATTCCGAAGCAGATTCGACAGGGATTTACGTCAAGAAGGCGGACGAATCCTACCTAGTCGGTCCAGGTCCGGTGAAGGGATTCCTGGATAGTAAGCAGATCGTCGACCTGGCCCGACGGATCGGCGCCGATGCCGTCCATCCTGGATACGGATTTCTATCTGAAAATGCGGAGTTCGCTGAGCTCTGCCAGGCGTCCGGCATCACATTCATCGGCCCCTCTACCCATGCCATTACCCTAATGGGCAGCAAGGTCAAGGCGCGTGAGCTGGCCGAATCTATCGGCGTGCCGATCGTGCCAGGTACAGATGGGGCTATCGCCAATGTTAAAGACGCCCTGGCCTTCGCAAAAAAGGCGGGCTATCCGGTCATGATCAAGGCGAGTGCCGGCGGCGGCGGTCGCGGGCTTCGCGTGGTCCGGTCCGACGATGAGCTGCGAGAGAACATGGACGTTGCGGCGCGCGAGGCCCAGGCCTCCTTCGGCGACGGCAGCGTCTTCATCGAAAAATATATCGAGCGACCGCACCATATTGAGTTTCAAATCCTGGGAGATCGGCACGGGAACATCATCCATCTTGGAGAACGAGACTGTTCGATCCAGCGACGACACCAGAAGCTGATTGAGATCGCCCCGTCGTTGATTCTGACCCAGGAACTCAGGGAAGAGATGGGTAACGCCGCCATCGCCATCGCGCGCGCGGTGAACTACGACAACGCAGGAACCGTAGAGTTTCTGCTCGATCAAGAGGGCAAATTCTACTTTATTGAGATGAATCCGCGCCTCCAAGTCGAACATACGGTGACAGAGCAAATCACAGCCATCGATATCGTGCGGAATCAGATTAAGAGCGCGGCGGGCCTGCCGCTCAGCATCCAGCAAAAGGACGTGATCCTCCAGGGCCACGCGATCCAGTGCCGGATCAATGCGGAAGACCCGAAAAACAATTTCATGCCCTGCACGGGCACGGTCACGGCCTACCTCTCTCCCGGTGGAATTGGTGTGCGAATCGACGGCGCCGTATACAAGGATTACACGATCCCCCCCTATTATGACGCCCTGCTGGCCAAGTTGACAGTTCGGGGCCGCACCTGGGAAGAAACCGTCAGTCGTATGCGCCGGTCCCTTGAAGAGTACGTGCTGCGTGGAGTGAAAACCACGATTCCATTCATGGAAGCGATTATGCAGGAACCGGACTTTATTGCGGGACGTTTCGACACGTCGTATCTGGACACCCATCCTGAGTTGTACTCGTATCACGAGTTTGAGCAGCCGGAGGATCTGGTGCTGGCGCTGTCTGCCGCAATCGCCGCCTACGAAGGACTCTAATTCGAACAAACCCTCTGCTTCCCAAAGAAATGCATTAACCATCATGGCGAAAAGACGACCACCAACGAAGAAACCCAAGAAAATGACCAGATCGTCCACTCCGGCGATCAAGACCTCAAAAAGCGTCGCGTCCCGCCCCAGCGAGTTCACAATCACGCCGGCCGCCGGTAAACCGGTCCTGCTCACGGATGTCGCGCTGCGGGACGGCCATCAGTCATTACTGGCGACGCGCATGCGCACGGAAGACATGCTGCCCATCGCGCAAAAGCTTGATGGGGTCGGCTATTGGTCGCTGGAAGTCTGGGGCGGCGCCACGTTCGACACCTGCTTGCGCTTCCTCAAAGAAGATCCCTGGGAACGGCTCCGGGCCCTGCGGGCCGCGATGCCCAACACCAAGCTCCAAATGCTGTTGCGCGGGCAAAACCTGGTCGGCTATCGCCATTACGCCGACGACGTGGTGGAGCGGTTCATCGAACGGTCGGCCACGAACGGTATCGATGTCTTCCGCATCTTCGACGCCCTGAACGACGTGCGGAATCTCGATCGGGCCGTCAGCGAAGTGAAAGCCTGCGGCAAACATGCGGAAGCCACCATCTGTTACACGGTCAGCCCGGTCCATAGCATCAACCGGTTTGTGGATCTGGCCAGGAAGTTGGAAGATCTGGGGACGGATACGATTTGTATCAAGGACATGGCCGGACTCTTGGCCCCTCTCGACGCCTACCATCTGGTGCGTCGGCTGAAAGCTGCCGTCAAGGTCCCACTTCATCTCCACTCGCATTACACCTCCGGTATGGCGTCCATGACCTCGTTGATGGCAATCCTCGGAGGCCTCGATATGCTCGATACCTCCATCTCTCCGCTAGCAGGGGGAACCTCCCACCCAGCAACGGAAACCGTCGTAGCATCGCTCCAGAATACCCCCTACGACACGGGACTGGAGCTCGCATCTTTCCAGCCGATCACCGAACACTTCAGAACGGTTCGCCGCAAATACCGCCAGTTCGAGAGCGATTTTACCGGCGTGGATGCAGAAATTCTCACGTCGCAGATTCCCGGCGGGATGCTGTCGAATCTGGCAGCACAGCTCACTGCGCAGAACGCACTGGACCGGATGAAAGAAGTCCTCGACGAAGTCCCGCGTGTGCGAAAGGAAATGGGCTATCCCCCACTCGTGACCCCGACTAGCCAAATCGTCGGCACACAGGCAACACTCAATGTGTTGACCGGTGATCGATATAAAGTCATCACCACCGAAACGAAAAACTATTTCTTGGGATTATATGGCCGTGCTCCTGGACAGGTCGATCTCGACGTGATGGCACGCGCCACCGGCGATGAAACGCCAATCAAAACCAGGCCGGCTGATCGCCTGGAGCCGGAATTGGATGAGGCGAAAAAAGAGCTTCCGGACTCGGCTCAGACCGTCGAGGACCAGCTGTCGTTCGTGCTGTTTCCCGCCATCGCTCGAGACTTTTTCGAAGCCCGAGAGAAAGGTGAGCTAACACCCGAGCCGCTCGAACTTGGGTCAGCCAAAGGCCCAACTACCGCTCACGAACTGCACTTGGCCCCCGTCGAATTCAATGTCACGGTGCATGGCGAAACCTATCACGTTAAGGTCTCAGGTTCCGGCCGAAAGATCGATGGGCGCAAGCCCTACTATATCCGTGTCAACGATAAGCTCGAAGAAGTGTCGCTCGAACCCATCCAGGAAGTGCTCGCTGGTGTCCCGGAGTCCCAGGAGACAGGATCAGGAGGAAAGCCAAAACGGCCGAGGCCGTCGAAGCCAGGCGATGTGGCTCCACCGATGCCCGGTCGGGTCGTCAAGGTGTTGGTTGCCGTTGAAGATCAAGTCAAGACTGGCGATCCGCTGTTGATCATTGAAGCGATGAAGATGGAAAGCCAGGTGCCGGCGCCAATTGATGGGAGAGTCGTTGCGATCCTGACTGCCGAGGGCGACAATGTGAAGACGGATGAAACCGTCATCCAACTGGAGTAATCCCATCAGCGGCTCGATCCTCCGCCCATACAGACTCCGGCATCTAGTGCCCCTCGTCCTCTGTCTAGTATCGACGCTCATGACCGCCTGTGCTCCACCCTCACAAATCCCGCCCTATTTTGAAACGTTGGAACGCACCCCGATAGAGCGCATCCCCATCAACACCGTGCTCGTCCATGGTCAACGGATTGCCTATCTCGATGTCGGTACTGGCCCGCCGGTCATCCTCATCCACGGCTTTGGCGGATCGATGTGGCAATGGGAGCATCAGCAACATGCCTTGTCTCAACATTTTCGTACCCTGACACTCGACCTACCCGGTTCTGGGTTGTCCGATAAACCGGACATTGAGTACCTACCGGATCAGATGTTGGACTTCTGTATCGGATTCATGGACGCCCTGCAGATTCCTCACGCCACGCTAGTCGGCAATTCTATGGGCGCAGGGTTGGCCATTGGCATGACCTTGACCCACCCCTCCCGTGTCGACAAGCTCGTGCTCATCAGCGGACTACCGTCTCAGGTCATGGCCAAGCTCACCAGCCGGTCGTTCAGGCAAGCTCTGGAATCTCGAGCCCCTTCCTGGCTCGTCTCCTTCGGCAACTGGCTGTTCGGCGGGCTGGTCACCGATTCCGTTCTGAAAGAAATCGTCCACGACCACACCCTCCTCACCCCGGCCGTCATCGAACGGTCTAACCAGAACCGCCGACGCCCCGGCATCATCAAGCCCATCATGGCCGTCAGGAATGCCCTCCCTTCCTGGGAAGCCGATTTCGCCCCACACCTCAGCAGCATCACGCACCCAACCATGATCATCTGGGGTGAACACGACCGGGTGTTTCCCCTGGCTGTGGGTGAAGAACTGCACTATCGAATTCGCGGATCCACATTCATCAGAATTCCCAAGGCCGGTCATATGCCGCAATGGGAACGGCCGGACCTGGTCAACCGATCGGTGATCGCGTATATTCAACCGTCACCCTGAACAGAGGGGTCGAGTGGGATCCCCACTCGTTATCTTCAAAAAGGAGCCTACGATGCAGATGAGATATGCTGGTTTCATTGGCACCACACTGTGCCTTTCGCTTGGCCTTGTTGGATGTCAAACGATGGGAGGGTCATCTGGCGCTGGCTTTTCCTACAAGAATATGCCGGTGGCAAATGGAACTGCTATTGCGGGGGAAGGCAACAAGGTCCTCTTCAAGGGCGACCCGTTGACGCTCGCCGGCAATGGAGTCAAAGTCGGCGACGCGCTCCGCGATGTGAAGGTCGCGCAGAACGACTTGTCCCTCGTGAACATCGCGCAGACCAAAGGCGCGGGAAAAGTCCGTATCATCAGTGTGGTCCCCTCGCTCGACACCCCAGTCTGCGAACAACAGACGCATCTTTTGAGCGAGCGCAACAAAGGCCTTGATAAGATGGTCGAACTCATCACCGTGAGCGTCGATACGCCCTTCGCCCAAAAACGGTTTGCGGCAGAAGCGAAAATTGCCAACGTCACCTTCCTGTCCGACTACCGGGGTGCCGAGTTTGGCAAGACGCATGGTCTCTTTTTGGAAGGACTGCATATTTTGACGAGAGCGGTCCTGGTCGTCGATAAGACGAACACCATCCGCTATCTTCAAATCACCCCGGAAATCACTCAACTCCCCGACATGGAAGAAGCCGTGCAATTTGCTCGTCGATTGGTGACGGAGAGTTAACTAGAAGATCCCTTGAAGCTGAGATCCTGGGGGAGCGTTGAGTCGCTCTCCCAGGTACCTCCTCACCTTCCCAAAGCTCTAATGGCTCATTACGATTTGCTCGTCATCGGCACGGGACCTGCCGGCCAAAAGGCTGCCATTCAGGCAGCCAAGCTCAACAGGAAGGTCGGGATCATCGAGCGAAAGGCCATCGTCGGTGGAGTCTGCATCAATACCGGCACCATTCCAAGCAAATCCCTCCGCGAAGCGGTGCTCTACCTCTCCGGGTTTCGACAGCGAAATATCTACGGAGGTGAGTACCGCGTCAAGAAGAAGATCACGATCGAAGACTTGGCCTTCCGCGCGAATCATATCATCAAGCACGAGATCGAGATCGTGCAGAATCAGATGGCCCGGAATCAGGTCGATATGGTGTTTGGTTCCGCCAGCTTTCTCGACCCCCATCGGCTTCGCATTCAACGAGATCATGGCGCCCTTGAGCTGACGGCGGACTATATTGTCATCGCCGTAGGGACAGAACCGGCTCGGCCGTCCCACATTCCGTTCGACGACCATGCGGTCATCGATACGGACGGCCTCCTGACCCTGAAACACATCCCCGACACCATCGTCATTGTTGGAGGCGGAGTGATCGGAACGGAATACGCCTCAATGCTCGCTGCCTTGGGAATCCCCGTCACCCTTATCGACAAACGACCGCGGCTGTTGGAGTTCGTAGACGCTGAGATCATTGACACGCTCCAACAATGCATGAAAGATCTTGGTGTGACGCTGTATCACGATGAAGAAGTCCTTGCGATCAAGCGAGAGCGAGACAACTCTATCCACGTGTCCTTGCGGAACAACCGGCCGATCCGGACGTCGACACTCATGTACGCGGTTGGTCGCGTCGGGGCGACAGGGACGCTCAATCTGGAAGCCATCGGATTGCAACCGGATACCCGAGGACGGATTACCGTGAATGAACACCTCCAAACCTCGATTCCTCACATCTATGCAGCCGGTGATGTCATCGGTTTTCCGGCGCTAGCCTCGACATCGATGCAACAGGGCCGCCACGCGGCCTGCCACGCATTCGGTCACTCGGATCGCACGGATACCTCGCTCCTCCCGTATGGCATCTACGCCATTCCTGAAATCTCAATGGTGGGACGAAACGAGGAAGAACTCACGCAGGCAGCCATCCCCTTTGGGATTGGCATCGCCCGGTACAGGGAGATTGCCCGCGGGCAGCTCATTGGCGACGAAACCGGCATGCTCAAGCTGCTGTTCCATCGCGACACCAAACATCTACTGGGCGTTCATGTTATCGGCGAGGGAGCGACTGAGCTCATCCACATCGGCCAAGCTGTCATGGCTTTTCACGGCAAGATCAATTACTTTATCGACACGGTCTTCAATTATCCGACCCTGGCCGAATGCTACAAAGTTGCAGCCCTAGACGGCATGAATCGTATGTCAGGACCCTGGGTTCCCTACATCTGACAGTACAGTGCGTGGTGTGAGACGCCTCTCGTGCGTGAGAGCCACAACACATACCGAAAGGAGTAGCTTATGTCATTTTCAAACCACCTGCGCAAGCTCGCCACATCCATCTGGGATGCCCAGCTAAGCCATCCATTCGTCGTGGCCCTCGGCAACGGCACATTGCCTGAACAGAAATTTAGATATTACATACTACAAGATGCCAGATTTCTCGGCGATCTGGCACGTGTGTTTTCTGCCGCCGCCCTGAAGGCACCTGATTCGGAATCGGCCTTGCGGTTCAATAAGCTGGCAGAAGAGACTATCATCGTCGAGCGGAGCCTACACGAAAGCTACGGAAAGAAATGGGCACTGACGGCGAAACAGATGACCTCTGTGCCCATGGCGCCAACAAACTATGCCTACACCAGACACATGCTGGCCGTCGCCGCCTCAGGCACCGCGGCAGAGATCACCGTCGTCGCGCTCCCCTGCGCCTGGGTCTACTGCGTCGTTGGACAACACTTGTTGCGGAAAGGTCCACCGGCCAAGAATCATCCCTACCGAGATTGGCTCATGCTGTATGCATCGCCGGAGTTTGCCCAAGTCCAGCTGTGGCTGCGAAAAAAAGTTGATCAGTGGGCCAAGACCGCCGGCAAGGAAGCACTGCGGCGCATGGAAGACTCCTTCATCATCAGTTCACGCTATGAGTGGATGTTCTGGGACATGGCGTGGAACGAAGAGAAGTGGCCGGTATAGGCAATGGACGGAGCCATGATCCTGGGGATAACGGCCGGAACCTTGACCACGGTTGCCTTCATTCCTCAACTCGCGAAAGCCCTAAAATCAAAGTCAACCGGCGATCTATCCTGGGGAATGGTGCTGATGTTCACGATCGGCGTGCTGCTATGGCTGATCTACGGAATCTGGATCGATTCGCTGCCTGTGATTCTGGCCAATGCAGTGACCCTTCTTCTCCAGCTTGGCATCGTCTCACTCAAAATCAAATACGGGTAGCGTCATAGTGGTCTCAAGACAACACCCCATCGTCTTGCACGATACTGTTCGCTATGCCTTCTGTCTCGCCTTTGCCAATGCCAACGCCATCGCGCTGATCGGCTGAGGCGCTCGCGCCGCCTGGCTCGACACTGATGATCTACGCCCACGCGAGTCACGTGTTGCCTGGCTCCCAGGCTGTGCCTGACCAGATGGACGGCTAGCTGCATCCTCCAGACGCATCGTCAGTGCAATCCGCTGACGCTTCAGATCAACGTCGATGACCTTCACCTTCACGATCTGACCCGGCTTGACCACCTTGTGTGGATCTTTGATGAATTTATTGGCCAGCGCCGACACATGCACGAGCCCATCCTGATGGACGCCGATATCCACGAACGCCCCGAATGCCGCGACATTTGTCACCACGCCTTCCAATACCATACCGGCCTGCAGATCAGTCAGCGATTCCACCCCTTCCCGGAAACTTGCCGTCTTGAATTCTGGACGAGGGTCTCGGCCTGGCTTTTCCAGCTCGACAAAAATGTCCCGTACCGTCGGCACCCCGAATTGTTCATCGGTAAAATCAGTCGGTAGCAATCCCTTCAAGACCGCCGGCTGACGCATCACGTCGGTAATCCCGGCTCCCAGTCGCGTCAGAATGCGTTCAACCACCGGGTAGGCCTCTGGGTGAACAGCGGACCGATCTAAGGGATTATCGCCATCGGGAATGCGTAGGAAGCCCGCCGCCTGTTCGAAAGTTTTTTCACCAAGGCGCGGAACCTTGCGAATCGCCGTCCGGTTTGGGAACGGCCCGTTCGCATTGCGATAGTCCACAATATTCCTGGCCAATGCCTTATTGAGGCCTGAGACCCGTTCCAACAAAGGCACCGAAGCCGTGTTGACATTCACACCCACCGCGTTGACGCAATCTTCAACCGTGGCATCAAGCGACCGCGCCAAGGCCCGTTGATCAACGTCATGCTGATATTGGCCTACTCCAATCGCCTTCGGCTCGATCTTCACCAGCTCAGCCAGCGGATCCTGTACGCGCCGAGCAATCGACACCGCGCCTCGTAAACTGACATCCAACTCGGGGAACTCAGCCGCGGCAAAGGCCGATGCCGAATAGACCGACGCCCCTGCCTCACTCACCACGAGTTTCATAACATTTTGTTCTGGTCGTTGCGCGGCGACCAGCTTGATCACCTCGCCGGCCAACTTATCCGTCTCCCGACTAGCCGTCCCATTCCCAATGGACAGCAATTCCACGCCATGTTGAACGACGAGACGAACGAGTGCCTGCAACGCCCCCTGCCAATCATTGCGAGGCTGATGCGGATAGATGGTTTCCGTCGCCAATAATTTCCCCGTTGCATCGACCACCGCCACTTTGCACCCGGTGCGAATACCAGGATCCAAACCGAGGATAACTTTTGGCCCGGCCGGTGACGCCAATAACAACTCATGTAGGTTCCTGGCAAAAATCTTGATTGCCTCGGCCTCGGCGGCTTCGCGCAATTGCACCAAGAGTTCGGTGCTGATCTGGAGATGCATCTTGACACGCCACGTCCATTCGCACACACCGGCTAGCCATTTGTCCGCGGGCCGTCCGCGATCTTCAATGCCCGCGTGAGCCGCAATCGTTGCCACGCAGGGGTGGGGAACGACCTTGTCCAAAACCTCTCCTAAACCCAATTCGAGTTTCAAGACTCCCAGCGTACGACCTCGGAATAGCGCAAGGGCCCGATGCGACGGTATAGTCTTGATCGACTCCGCATAAGCATAGTAGTCACGAAACTTCTCCTCTTCCGCCGTTTCCTTGTCTTTCATCACCGCCGACGTGAGGACACCCTGGTCCCACAGCCGCGTCCGCAACACGGCTAAGAGATCGGCCGTTTCCGCAAACCGCTCCATCAGAATGTCCCGTGCCCCTTCCAGCGCAGTCTTGGTATCAGGCACATTGATCGCCTCCACCCCTTCGGCAGCCGGCACAACGCGAATGTACTTGAATGCTTCTTGCTCGGGATCCAACCTCGGATCAGCCAAGAGACTATCGGCCAACGGTTCCAACCCCGCTTCGCGGGCGATCTGCGCGCGTGTGCGTCGTTTCGGTTTGAAGGGGAGGTACAGATCTTCGACAACCTGCTTGGTGGCCGCGGCCTCAATGCTCGCACGCAATGCATCCGTAAGCTTCCCCTGTTCTTCAATCGAACTCAAGACAGCAGTGCGGCGCTCTTCCAATTCGCGCAGATAGAGCAATCGTTCCTCCAGCGTGCGCAGGTGTGTATCGTCCAGGTTACCGGTCGCCTCTTTCCGATAACGTGCGATGAAGGGCACTGTCGCCCCGCCATCGAGCAGCGCCACGGCTGCAGCAACCTGAGAAGCTCCGACACCGAGCTCCTTGGCGATGATCGGAACAATCTTGACTTGCACCGCATCCGGAGAAATCTGAGTCGTTTCAGTTGTCATCGGTCTCACGTACCTATGTTTCCGAACGCGTCAGCGGTCCGCGCTCTCTAAGAGTGAGCATCCTGAGGTTGTTCTGAATGTTCGTACCGTACGGAACATTCCAGCCATATCGTTGGCGGCAACCAAGTTTTCCCGTAGCCCGGTAGAAGAAGAGACATGGTTATCAAAGTGATACGTCGAATTCAGGAAGACATGACAGGATTTCGGCACACGAGTTAATGAGCAAGGGTTCCAAACGCGGCAAATAGTCGCCCCGCAAGGTAATAGGTCCCACGGGCGTCGCCCATGTGCTTGCGTCGGAGGAAATCGTTCAGCACTCGCCCATCCAGGGCTTTGTGTGTGTCCGGATGCTTGAGATTCATGCGATACCGTTCAATCCCTGCTGAAACCGAACTGACGAACACCACGGTCCCATCAAGGTCCACCTTCTCGACGACACCGACATGGGTGAGCGGGTCGTTCGGCAATCCATCTCGGTTGAAATCCCAGGTGTTATGGAAAAAGACCAGATCTCCAGGATGGACGGTGGGTCCATAGTGAATCCGCCCATGTTCTACCACATGGGTAAAGATGCGCCCGACGCCGTTGCCACCATCAAGCTCGCCGAGCCCACCGTACAAGTCCACACGCTGCGAGGCGTAGACGCCTCGAACAAAACCTGAGCAATCTGGAGTATAGTTCCGTCCATCCACCTGAATACGGGACTGTCCGACAAATCTCACTGCTGTCTTCGCCAGCGCCATCTGCCGTGGAACACCCTTTTCCATGTCACAGCAATGGGCTCCACGTGTGCCCATCGTAGGAATCACACTCCTCTCATCCTGTCGCGTCTGACGCCCGGTCTCGGCACACCCGCCGAGCGTGCCGACAACGAGCACAACCACGAGACCGATCCTGAAGGAATGCCTGTCGCCAACTGACCTCATAATGCTTCAGTATACCGACCAGCGGCTGTAAGACAATACCTGCGTGCGGTTCAGCTACCCTCCCGCGCTCCCCACCGGTCCACCCGGTTCGGTCATACGCCAAGGATCGAGGAGTTGCGCGAGGCGTTTATCCGGCAAGACCTTTTGGTCTTTTGCCATCTGCCTGACGGTCTTACCGGACTTGTAGGCATCCTTCGCCAGTTTAGCCGCAGCTTCGTAACCGATCTCCGGTGCCAAGGCGGTACACATCGCCAAGCTTTCCTCGATGAGACTCTTGCATCGCTCTTCGTTCGCCTTGATCCCTTCAATACACTTGACCGAGAAATTGTTGGAGGCTGTGGCTAACAGCTCAATGGACTGAAGAAGATTGTAGGCCATGACCGGCATCATGACGATCAGCTCAAAATTCGCCGCCTGCCCACCGACCGTCACCGTCACATCATTCCCGATCACTTGCGCACAGACCATCGTGACGGATTCGGCAATCACCGGATTGACCTTCCCCGGCATGATCGATGAACCAGGCTGCGTCTCTGGCAGATTGATTTCGCCAAGTCCGCACCGCGGCCCGGAGCCGAGCCAGCGAATATCATTAGCGATCTTCATAAGACTCACGGCTAGTGTACGCAGACACCCGCTCGCCTCCACAAGGGAGTCCTGTGCCGATTGAGCCTCGAAATGATTCTTGGCTTCCTTAAACGAACAGCCGGTTTCTTTGGAAATGACGGCCATGACTTTCTTTGAAAATTGCGGATGACAGTTCAGCCCCGTGCCGACCGCGGTTCCCCCCAATGCCACCTCGCTCAAGGCGGCCTGAGCTTGTTTGACTCGCTGAATACCAAGCTCGATCTGGCGAGCATAGCCACCGAATTCCTGCCCAAGGCGAACCGGCGTGGCATCTTGTAGGTGCGTACGCCCAATCTTTACAATCTGATCAAACTCCTTCGCCTTACGCTTCAACGCCTTATGCAATCGAGTCAGCGCCGGCAGCAACTGCTGCTGCATCATTTCCGACGCAGCAATGTGAATAGCGGTTGGAATCACATCGTTGCTCGATTGCCCTAAATTCACATGGTCGTTCGGATGCACCAACTTGCTGCCTCGCACACCACCGAGCAGCTCCGTTGCGCGGTTCGAGATCACCTCGTTCGTGTTCATATTGGTAGACGTACCGGACCCAGTCTGAAAAATGTCGACCGGGAACTCGGCATCCAGCTTGCCATCGACCACTTCAGTCGCCGCCAGGTTGATCGCCTCAGCCGGTTTTTTATCCAATAACCCAAGGGAGTGATTCACCGTCGCGGCAGCCCGCTTGATCATTCCCATGGCTCGAATAACTGCCCGTGGCATGCGCAGCGAACTGATCGGAAAGTTCTCGATCGCACGCGCGGTCTGCACTCCGTAATAGGCCTCAACGGGAACAGCCAGTTCCCCCATGGTGTCTCGTTCAATTCGAGTCGAGGCTGACGGCTTGTTCTGATCCTGTTTCATGCACAGTGCTCCATGGTAAGAGGTTCCAACTCCTTGCGGGCGTCATGATAAACTCAGCCCGCTCACTTTCACAAGAGCAGACAACATGACTCCCCTTGACAGGGCCAGAAATTCTCGACCGTCGGTACAAGGAGATCGACAGGCCTTTTCAAACCCACGCCAACAATGGCAGGCAGTATGTCTTGAGGTGTCACCCGATGAAACGGTTTTGAATTAGTGAGCTAGGAGGGGCATACCGACAAACAAGAAGGCCCGCCTTTCCAGACGGGCCTTTGCGACAACCAGTGAATCCACCGACTCCCTGCCGATCGGTCATCCAAGGCAAGAGGCCCAGCGGATGGGCTCCTATCAGATCATCACATACGAGCGATTTCTCCCTCGACTCCTTCAGCTGTATTCGTCTTCGGCTGAAACACGTACGCTGGTTCCCGTTTAGTGATCCTGAATACATGCACGATATCTATCCCCATCCCTATGAATGCCAGGCACCATCCACCGACAATCATCCACCAGGCTAACGAAAACACATCCGAAGGCTGGTCGAAGTTGAAGACGGCCACCACACCGCCGAGTGCCAGCACCATTCCGACTGTCACCAGCGAATAGCTGAGAGTTTTCATCTTTGCCTCCTCAAACAGGTCAGGTGTTTGAATAGGGTCGACAGCTGAGCGAACGGCCGACACGCCTTTTTATCTGTGCAGAATACCGATCACGACCTCCCCCATAATTTATCCATTTCCGGCCTGATTACCATTAAAATCGCGATGACGCTCGCCTCCTGTCTCGTATCATGAGAGATCATGGCGACGATCTGCCTGACTGATTGGATCTGTGTGAAGCGGCTGGCATTACCATAAGCGTCAGCCCTTGCGCATGCCAATGACACTGAGGATAGTGCGGCGCACTCTACTCGATTTCATCAAATACGCAATACGCAAAGATGACCCTAGGAGTAGACCTGATACAGCCTTAGCCTGCGATGCACTGAATGACCTGATGAGCGATCACAGAAGGCCCTATGCGGGTGGGATGGATTCAAAGAAAATGGCCCGCCTGGGAAGGCGGGCCGTTGTTCTCAGGAACCTTTCAAAGCAGCTTACGCCACCTTCACCTCGATCGCCTTTGGCTTCGCTTTCTCCGACTTCGGCAGATGGAGGTTGAGCACCCCATCCTTGAACTCGGCTTTCACTTTCTCCTCTTCGATCACATCAGGCAACGAGAAGGTCCGGACGAAGCTGCCATAGGACCGCTCGATCCGATGGTACTTCTTTCCTTTCTCTTCCTTCTCATGCTTCCGTTCCCCCTGGATCGTGAGCACACCGTCTTCCACCGTCACCTTGACGTCTTCCTTCTTCACATCGGGAATTTCCGCTTTAATCTGATACTCCCCTTCCGTCTCGCTGATGTCGACTGAGGGCGTCCAATCCGCCACGATCATCGTTTCTTTCCCATTGGTTCGCGACACAGCCGGGCGTGCGAACATGCGATTCAACTGATCTGAGACTTCTTCCAGCTCCCGAAACGGATCCCATCGTACGAGTGCCATAGCAACCTCCTCCTTGGCCTTCCATATGGTTGTCAGGTTATCGTCGCTGGCGCCGCGCCGATTCAACTGCCTATTTGATAGATAAAGCGGCGGGCAGATAAGTCAAGGGGCTACACAGCCATCTAAATACGTGGGTTATCGCTGATCAATAGGCACGTAGGGACGGTCATGCTCGCCGGCATAGATTTGATCGGGCCGAAACAGCTTGTTTTCACGCAACTGCTCCAGCCAATGGGCCAACCAACCCGACACCCGTGATATGGCAAACAGTGGAGTAAAAAGATCAACATCGATTCCCATCTTGTCGTAGATGATGCCGGAGTAGAAATCGACGTTCGGGTAAATGCCCTTGCTGTTCAGCATGGTTCCAGCCGCCGTCTCCACTTCCAGGGCAATTTCATAGAGCGGTGAACTTCCGCACTCTTTGAATAAGCGCCGACAAAGTTCCTGTAGAACCATGGCCCGAGGGTCCTTGACCGTGTAGACACGATGGCCGAATCCCATCAGTTTTTTCTTGTTCTGCAACGCGTTCTCGACATAGGCTTTCGCCTTCGCCGCCGTACCGATCTCTCGGAGCATCACCACCACTTCTTCGTTTGCGCCTCCGTGCAGGGGGCCTTTCAGCGCGCCGATCGACGAAGCCACAACTGTATAGGGATCAGCCAGCGTCGAAGCCGTGACCAGTCCCGTAAACGTGGATGCGTTCATGGTGTGTTCGGCATGAAGGATCAGACAGTCATCGAAGATTTTCGCCCATACCGATGGAGCGACTGACTCAGTGAGCATGTATAAGAAATTCTCGCTGAATCCGAGATCATCCCGCGGCGGGATCGGATCATCGCCGTGGCGCAGTCTTGCCCAGGCCGCGACGATCGTCGGCAGCTTGGCGACCAATCGCACCGCGCTCCAGTAGTTATTCTCGATGTCCTTGACGTGACGGCCTGGATAAAACATGCCGAGTGCCGCCACCGCCGCCTGGAGCGCATCCATGGGATGGCCCTGTTCGGGAAGGCACTTCAGCAAATCAATGATACGGAACTTGATGCGCCGATGACGGGTCACGTCCGTGGTCCATTGTTGGAATTCAACCGCTGACGGAAGATGTCCGAACAGCAGGAGATAGGCGGTTTCCAGGTACGATGACTCTGCGCACAGGGTCTCAACTCGGATGCCGCGGTATTCCAGTATGCCGCGTTGACCATCGACATCGCTGATGGATGAGGTCGCCGCAGGAACACCAGCCAGGCCTGGCATGAAATCATGGGGCATGATGTATCCTCACATGAGTAGAACTCTTGTGGTAGCTCTTTTTACCCTAACATGACTGTACGTCATTCTTGCAATGGAAAATCGTGCTTGGCATACTGAATTCAAAGCCCATCGACAACGAGGGCCGGACGAGGTGATGAACGAGGGATGTGAATGAGACACCCAGCCTTCCTCCTCTGTAGCATTCTCATCCTGCTGGTCGGCGTCGCGCACACGACCTCCGCCGGAATAGAAGAAGAGATTGTCGCGTTCGCCGTCGTCAGCGAGCTTCCCAAAGATAAAACACGGGTTCCTGCGAAAGTCGCAATCGATGGATCGGTCACTGACATGAAGCTGCTGGCATCCGATCATATCCTGTCCAATTTAGCCTGGAAACAATTGGAAATCTGCCATGCGCTCAAACTCGAAGGCCAGAAGTCTTCAGAGGGATTCCGGATCCACTCGGTGCGCGCCATCGACGGGGCCATGCTCCCGATGATGTTACAGGGCTATGCGGGAGATTGCCTGCTCAAAAAGGCCTTGGAAGTGGCCCCCTTTGTCGATTAGCATCTGACAGGATGTTGAAAAATTCCTCCAGCGTCGTTCTCGCGTCGCTCAGAGTCTCAACGTACGGGAAGGCGAAGGCAAAATACTTATCCGCTCGCATATGATCGAAGCGAGCGGTTCAAGCGAAGCTTGGTATGTACCTCCTCGTCTCTTCGCTTGCTGCGGCCTTGCTGGAAGGCCTTTTTGAACATCCTGTGGGTAATGCTGATCGTCAGATGGTACAGTCTGGGCACTGCTCCGGTTCCTGATCTGACTCGCGTTCCTCTAGGGTGAGGGGGAAGAGTATCCCACAGGATAGGCAGGATCGGATCTCAAAATAGGGAACGCCGTGCTCATCGAGTTCGGTCGGAAGTAGGAGCTCTCGTGGGTCATACCCGACCAGCCCCTCGTCACTGAACTTGACCACGGCGAGTCGGTCGTTGAAGGCTTCGAACGTCGCTTCCTGTCCTTTGCGAGCAAGCATATGCCCAAGGACAAAGACCGGCTGCCCTTTACGCTTGATGCGGAGATCCTTTAGTGTTCGATGGGAGGCAGTGGCACACGCGAACTGACCGGCAGAGCTGGTTCCAACCCACGGCATACAGGACCCTGTTGCAAAAACATCACCGACCGAGATCTAATACATAGACTGAAAACATTCGTCAAGACGCGTCTTCTCACCAAGGAGTGACTATGGCAGATATCACGATTTATCACAAACCGACCTGCACGACGTGCCGACAAGCTGTACAGATGCTCAAAGACAGCGGCAAACCCTTCAGGGCCATCAACTACTACGAGCAATCATTTACCAAAGCACAGTTAAAAGCCATCTTAAAGAAAGCCGGCCTCTCCCCCAAAGACGTACTCAGAACCAAGGAAGATCTGTACCGCGAGCTTGGCTTGGCAAAGACACAGCTCTCCGACGATGCGCTGCTCGACCTGATGGTGAAACACCCAGATCTGATTCAACGTCCGATCGTGGAAAAAGGCGACCAGGCAGTGCTGGCAAGACCGGCGGACTCGATAAAAAAGCTCTTGTAGGTTCTGGACTCCGAACCTCCATGACGCGCGATCGGAGACGGAATTCCACGCAAGCGGGATCACTCAGCGATCGGAGACAGGCTCTGAGGGCGACCACCGAATCGTCCTGGTGTGTTGATCAATAGTGAGAGCGACCTTCCCGTCCAGCGCATCTAGTAATAGCTCGCCTACCAAGACTCGTCTCCATCCCCTCAGGAGTGGGAGATCCAGAGCCGATCGATTTGTCTTGGCCTCGACTAACTCCTGGAGGTCGGCCGTGGTCGCCAATAAGGTCGGCGCAATCTCTTCTTCCAGCGCGCGCGCCTTGACGATCGCCTGCAACAGCTCGACAAACCCGTTTGCTTCCGGCTCAGGCTTTCGCTCCCTGCTGAGCACCGGCCACGCCGAGGGTGGAAGTGCAAGTGCCGCGCAAATCGCTGCGAGTATCGACTCTCCATTGCGATCGACTTCTGACGGATGGAGACCTCTCACGTTGCGCAACTCATCCTGATGTCGTGGAGGTTGTCGCGCCAGCTGAAGCAGCACTTCATCCCGGACGACCCGACTGCGTGGCACATTTCTCCGTTTCGCTTCCCCTTCGCGCCACGTGGCAAGTTCCCGAAGCACCACGGCGGATTTGGGCTTGAGTTGATCCCATCCTCGTATGCGCTGGTAGCGTTCTTGCGGCTCACGACGAGTCTCGCCGACGGCCCCTTCAAGACGAGAGAACTCTTCATCCACCCACTGGAGCCTTCCAAGTTTCGACAGCCGACCGTGCAGATGGTCATGGATGGCCAACAAAAACGTCACATCCTCCAACGCATAGGCTAGTTGATCGTGGGACAACGGGCGAGCACTCCAATTCGTAAAGGTATGGGCTTTGTCCAGCCTCTTTCCATGCACCCGTTGGACCAGGTTGGCATAGGCGACTTGAGGCCCGAAGCCGACCATCGCTGCGGCAATCTGGGTGTCGAAGAACGGTTTCGGGATTTGCCCAGCATGGACGGCAAAAAGATCCAGGTCTTGCCGTCCGGCATGCACGACCTTCTGAACCCGCTCATCGCAGACAATCTCCCAGAACCCATCGAGGGCGCCCCCGGAGAGAACGGCTGGAAAATCGATAATGGCGGCGGTGTGTTCGGTCGCAACTTGAATAAGCTCGAGCTTCGGCACAAACGTCTCTTCCCCCACGAATTCCGTATCGAGCGCGAGGCGAGGGCTGTCCCGCAATTGCTCGCACAATTCGTTGAGTGCAGGTGCGCTTGTGATGTAGTGCTGTGGGGTGGTCATCGTACAAGTGCCTCACTCAGACGGGCTGTAGGAGCGATCCGGGGGCGACATCGGTTCCGTATTGCTGAGGCTGAGATATTCTTTGAGAAACTGATAGGCTTCCAACATGCGGCGGAGTTCCGGTTCTGAACTACGATCGCCGTTGTTCGCATCCGGATGCAACTGTTTCGCCTTGATTCGAAAGGCGGCTGTGACGTCGGCGAGTGAACTGCCGAACTCCACCCCCATGATCGCATAGGCATCCACGGCGTTGGTCACGGCATGTGGGCTCTCCGACAACGGTCCGGATCCGCTCGCGGCCTTGAGCATATCGGCGAGACTGACCCGCTTACGACGCCGTCGAGGACGTTCACGAATTTCGCTGTCGAATTCATCCCACCGGTCTTCGACGAACTCCAGTCTGGATTCCAGACGCATGGCACCGCTCAGGTCCCGAACGACCTCCAATTCTTCTTCGATCTCGATGAGGGACTTGATGACTTCCTCAAGCCCCTGTTCGACCTGGAAGAACCCATCCACTCGCTCTTCCATCATCGTATCAACGGCAAATTCCAAGCTGTCTTCCGTCTTTGAACGGAGTGAACCGATGCGTTTCTGCATGCCGCTTCGGAATTTCAGAAACTTCGCAGTCGAGAACGGCATGGCCCCCCCAGCCTTCAAAGAAGGCGCATTGTACCACAGCCGGATCGACAGCCAGAAGGCCGTCGTCAAGGAATGGTTACCCTGGTCACAAAAGTGGAGTTTACTCAAGAATAGGTGGATCGTCCGCTTTTGCCCGTCTTCTGGCGACCCCGCTGGCTCGCGCCGCAGCGGCGACGGCCCGCGCAACACAAGGAACGACTGCTTTATCAAACACGCTGGGAATAATGTAGTCTTCGCTCAAGGTGCCCTCTGGAATCACGTGGGCGATGGCCTGCGCGGCAGCCAACTTCATGGCTTCATTGATCTCGCTGGCCTGAACATCGAGTGCGCCCCGAAAGATCCCGGGAAACGCAAGCGCATTGTTGATCTGGTTCGGATAATCCGATCGGCCGGTTGCGAAAATCGCGGCGTGCGTGACCCCTAACTCCGGCGCAACCTCCGGATCTGGATTTGCCAACGCAAAGACGATTCGACCCGGAGCCATCAGATCGAGATCAGCAGCAGTCACCACATTGCCGACGGACAGACCGATAAACACATCGGCGCCTTTCAGCGCATCACGCAATGTGCCTTTGGGACTGTCGCGCGTCAAACAGGCACGAAGATCGGTTCGGCAGGCCCGTAGTTGCTCAGCCTCCCCACACAAGATGATGCCCTCCTTGTCGCATCCCAGCACATGTGCCGCACCGGCGGCCAACAACATTCGACAGCACGCCGTTCCCGCAGCGCCAAGGCCATTGACGACAATGCGAACCTGATCTAGTTGTTTGCCCGTGACCCGGAGCGCATTCGTCAATGCAGCCAGGAGCACCACGGCCGTGCCATGCTGATCATCATGCATCACCGGAATGTCGAGCGATTGTTTTAGCTTCTGTTCAATCTCAAAGCACCGCGGAGCACTGATGTCTTCCAAATTGATGCCGCCAAATCCTGGCGAAATTCCTTGCACGATACGCACAATCTCATCTGGGTCCTGCGTATTCACACAGATGGGCCAGGCATCGATACCGGCCAGCTCTTTAAAGAGCATCACCTTGCCTTCCATGACCGGGAGAGCTGCCTCCGGGCCAAGATTGCCCAACCCCAACACCGCGGACCCGTCCGAGACCACCGCGACACTGTTGCTCTTACACGTAAAGGTATACACTTTGGACTTGTCTTGTGCGATTGCGCGGGAGACACGACCGACACCCGGGGTATACACCATCGACAGGACATTCCGGGTACGGATGGGATATTTCCCCTCCACTCGAATCTTCCCCCCGAGATGCAGCAAGAAAATACGATCGGACGCCGACAGTACGGTCACGTCGGGCAGCTCGCCCAGCCGGGCGACGACTTTTTCGCCATGCTCCTCGTTCTGCACGTCGAATGTCATATCTCGAACCATGCGGGTCTTGGTCGCCGACACAAGATCGACGGCGCCGAGATTGGCCTGTTCTTCCGCCAAGAGTGCCGCCACTCTGGCAAAGATGCCGGGCTTGTTTGCGAGTTCGAGGCGAACCGTCAAGCGGTAGTTCGAATAGGGGCCAATGTCTCTCATGCAATGCCTCCGTTGCCTAGCGTATCATAACTTCCACGCAGGGCAAGAGCGGTAAGACCCCATCCGTACTCACTCACCCACGCCTCACCCCTCAATCCGTTGACGCTGTTCTCGCCACGATGCTAGGGTGCCCCCATGTCAATCTCTACCACTACACGACCCCCGAATCGACTGATCCATGAAACCAGTCCCTACCTCCTTCAGCATGCACACAACCCCGTCGATTGGTATCCATGGGGGCCGGAAGCGCTGCAGTTAGCGAAGACAAAGAATCGTCCCATTCTGCTCTCGATCGGCTATTCCGCCTGCCACTGGTGCCATGTCATGGAACGGGAGTCGTTCGAGAACGAGGCGATTGCGGAGCTCATGAATCGATGGTTTGTCTGCGTCAAGGTCGACCGGGAAGAACGGCCTGATCTCGATGAGATCTATATGGCCGCCACCGTCGCGATGAATCATGGTCAGGGAGGCTGGCCGATGACGGTGTTTCTGACACCCGCGCAAGAGCCATTTTTTACAGGCACGTATTTTCCTCCTGAAGACCGGTGGGGACGGCCTGGCTTCGGCTCCGTCCTGAAGAAGATTGCTGACTATTGGGAAACACGTCCCTCCGAAGTCCAGGATCAGGCCAAAGAACTGACGGCCCAGTTGCACAGTTCAAAACAGCCCCCCTCCCCCATCTCCATCAGCGAATCGGTGCTTGAAGAAGCGGTCGTCCAATTCACGGAGGACTTCGACGAAACCCACGGCGGGTTCGGCACGGCGCCCAAGTTTCCCCCGGCGATGGGATTGTCGTTCTTACTCCGGAGTCACCGACGCTCGGGAAATCCGCATACACTCACAATGGTGACCAAGACCCTCGACATGATGGCGGCCGGAGGGATCTACGACCACATCGGCGGCGGCTTTGCACGCTATTCGACCGACGCACGGTGGCTGGTGCCGCATTTTGAAAAAATGCTGTATGACAATGCGCTCCTGGCCCGCGTGTATGTCGAAGCCTATCAGGTCACCAAGAAGCCGCTCTATCGACAGGTGGCCACCGAGGTTCTTGACTATGTCTGCAGGGAAATGACTGGACCGGAAGGCGGCTTCTATTCGTCGACAGATGCCGACTCCGAAGGCGTCGAAGGAAAATTCTTTGTTTGGACCCCTACCAAGGTACAGGACGTCCTTAAGAACGACGAGGATGCACGGCGGTTCTGCGCACTCTACGACATCACGGAGTCAGGCAATTGGGAACATACGAACATCCCCAATCGGCTTCGACCTCTTGAAGACGTGGCCAGGCAGCTGAATCTGACCACCGACGAGTTGATGGAAATCGTGCCCCGTGCGAAGCCCCTGTTGTACAAAGCACGCCGACATCGTATCCCCCCGGGTCTGGATGACAAGGTGATTACCTCCTGGAACGGCATGATGCTGTCGGCCATGGCCGAGGCAGCCAGGGTCTTCGGAAACGCCGCCTATCTCAAGAGTGCCCAACGGACGGCTGACTTTCTGCTACACCGTCATGCCAAGCCGGACGGCCGCTTACTGCGCACCTCGCGCGGCGAGCGCGCCCATCTCGACGCCTATCTTGAAGACTACGCATACCTGACAGAGGGATTGCTGGATCTCTATGAAGCCGGTTCATCCGAATCGTATCTCCAGGCAGCCGCACGACTGGCGGAGTACCTGATCAGTGACTTTATGGACCATGAACGAGGCGGATTTTTCACGACGGCGACACACCATGAATCCCTCATTCTCCGACACCGGGAGGGCACGGACGGAGCCACGCCCAGCGCCAACGCTGTCGCCGCGTCCGCACTGGCCCGACTGTCCTTCCACTTTGATCGTGACGATTGGCGCCACGCAGCCATCGCTGCCACACGCGCCTACGGTCGGCAACTGACCCGCTACCCGCGCGCCTTCGCGAAGAGTCTGGCCGTGGTCGATTTTCTGATCGAAGGACCAGTGGAACTGGCCCTCGTAGGTCATGAGTTGCACGATGACCTTCGTGCCATCCGTGAGGCGGTGGCACAGTGTTATCTTCCCAACCGCATCGTGGCAACGGGTGCTCCAGGGCACCCCTCTTCGCTTCCACTCTTGCGAGACCGTCCAGCCCTATCCGGCAAGCCGACACTGTACATCTGTCGAAATTACAGCTGCCGGCAACCAATCACCGATCCCCGTGTGGTCTCAGCGGCGTTGCAGGCTGACCAGACTGTGCCGAGCGAGCATGGAACGGAACCAACGCTGTTGCAAGGGATCAGCCTTCCAGGGCACGCCACGATCCAGGGTACGGCGGCCTATGCGTCGCGATCAATGGCGCGGGACGGCGACACAGGCTTGGCATCAGGCTTTACAGTGCTCGGGTCGACCGGGCTGACCACAACACGGCTTGGATTCGGAACATACCGCGTCGATATGCAACAGGCCGACTATCGCGACGCGTTGAAAAAAGCCTTGCGAACGTCTTGTAATCTCATCGACACCTCGACGAATTACACGGATGGCGACAGCGAGCGATTAGTCGGCTCCGTGCTGGCCGAGCTGGCTGCCTCAGGTGAGGTTCGCCGAGAGGAAATCATCGTGGTCTCCAAGATCGGATATGTCCAGGGGCAGAATCTCAAACTTGCCGAAGCCAAGGACAAATCCGGCCGCCCCTACCCTGAACTGGTGAAATACGGAGAGGGCATTTGGCATTGCATTCATCCTGAATTCTTGGCGGACCAACTGACGTTGTCTCTCGATCGTTTGGGGCTGGCGACACTTGACCTCTGCCTGCTGCACAATCCAGAATATTTCCTCTCAGAATCGAAGCATCGTGGTTCAACTGATCTCACCGCACTTCGCGGGGAGTTCTATGCGCGACTTGAACGAGCCTTTGCCTATTTTGAAACACAGGTTTCGGCCGGACGGCTCCGCTTCTACGGCGTGTCGTCCAACACCGTCACTTCTGCGGCTGACGATCCGGAAGCGACCTCGCTCACGCATATGGTGCAAGCCGCTGAAGCCGCAGCCCGATCCGTCGGTGCGTCTGCCCATCATTTTCGTGTGCTTCAATGTCCGATGAATCTTCTCGAGGCCGGTGCCGCCAGGACCGCCAACACCGGCCCTCAACTTCAGACCGTGCTTGACTATGCGAGCCAGAACAGAATCGCGGTGTTCGTGAACCGGCCGTTGAATGCCATGGTGACTCCAAACAGGATGTTGAGGCTGGCAAATCTCCCGCTCGAAGATCCACCCATCGATATCGATCAACAGCTGAGCACGGTGGGTGTGCTCGAACAGGAATACCGAACTGTTCTCGCACCCAACATCCCCTCGTCCGGAACCGAGACGGCACCGGCCGAATACTTCAATTGGTCAGCCGAACTGCATCGCATTCATCCGCAGATACAGGGGCTCGAACATTGGGAACAGATCGAACACCACATGATCGCTCCACAGATCAACCAGGTCTTACAGCTGCTCACGCGCCAGCTTTCCGGAGATGGAGCCGAACAATGGGAACGCTGGCGTCAACGCTATATTCCTGAGCTTCTGACGCTGCTGCGTGGATTCCGGCGCGAAGCAATCTTGAGGAGCCATGCGCAGACAGAACGAATCGCCCGAACGATCGACCCTCTGTTGCCAGCCTCACACCGCATCGCGTCGCTCTCCCAAAAAATGTTGTGGCTGCTCACGAGTACGCCGGGAGTGACCTGCGTGTTGAACGGTATGCGGACGCCGAAGTACGTTGAGGATTCATTGGCGATCTTGAGATGGGAACCGATCAGAGATACCCAGCCGATCTATGAAGCGGCACTGACGCTGCCTCGGTAACAATCGGCTCATCCTTCCTGAGGAGGAGGATCTATGAGACAGGTTCGCAGTGTCATGGCATCAAGCACGTTCGTCCTCGTCATGCTCCTACTCCAGGGGTGCGCAGCAAAATGGTGGTGGGGATCGGAATCGGGGCAAGAGGGGCAGGCTCAATCAGAACTGATCAAGGAGCCCGTGATCAAAGAGATACCTCCTGACGACAGGCACCTGACCGACTCCCGAACAAGCCCGGCCATGCAGTCTGAGCTTGTCTCTCGAAACGCGACCGGCCTGGCCCATGAGACATTTGGTGACGTCCTATTCGATTTTGATCAAGACACAATCAGGATGGAGGCGATGCGTGCCTTGGACGCTAACGCCAAACATCTGCAACACGACCGAGCGACCCGCCTCCTTTTGGAAGGGCGCGGCGATGACTTTGGCACGTCGGCGTATAATCTCGTGCTGGGCGAACGCCGAGCACGAAATGTACAGTCCTACCTTCTGGAACTGGGGCTCTCCATCGATGTGACGACAACAAGTTACGGAAAAGATCGTCCGCTGTGTTTTGAGCATTCCGACGATTGCAGGCAGAGAAACAGGAGTGTCCATTTCGTCGTCAACTAATAGGCATATCCCACTCCGCCATGCTCTCCTTCTGGCTGTGCCTGTCACACACAGTTTACACGCTGATTGTTGACAGGCGCCTGCGCTTTCATTAAGGTCCAACGATTCTTCCATCGTAGGAAACTTCTGTGTCTAAGCTCGCCGTCATCGACATTGGCACCAACTCGATTCATATGGTGCTGGCTGAAATTCTCCCCGATGCCAGTTTTAAGATACTCGATCGCTTTAAAGATATGACACGGCTGGGCAACGGCGTCTTTGCCACCAAACGGCTCTCGGCCGAAGCCATGTCCCGAGCATTGGACGTCCTTAAAACGTTGGTCACGCTGGCCCGTAATAAAGGCTTCGACCGGATCGTCGCCGTCGCAACCAGTGCCGTGCGTGAAGCTCAAAACGGCGGTGATTTCATCTCCTTGCTCATGGAGCAGATGGGACTGAGGGTCAAGGTCATTAGTGGGGAGGAAGAAGCCCGGCTGATTTTCCTGGGAGTCAAGCACAGTATCGCCCTCCCGGACGGACCAACACTCGTCGTCGACATCGGTGGCGGTTCCGTTGAATTGATCGTGGGGAATCGAGATGGCCTGATCCACGGCAAGAGTCTCAAGCTGGGAGCAATCCGCTTAGCGGAACAATGTCTTCCCAAGACACCGCCGTCGGAATCGATGATGCGCGCCCTCAAGCAGGTCGTGATCACAGAGCTACGGGATGCGCTTGGATGTTTCAAGATGAAGAAGTTCCACTCCTTGGTCGCCACCTCCGGTATGGCAGGAAATGCCGGTGAGATCATCCATCTCCGTCATACCGGCCGACCGTTGCCTCAGCTGAATCTTGCGACCGTGTCGTTAAAGGATATCCGCAGCCTCGAAGCGGAGTTGGCTCAATCATCGGTGAAGGCTCGCCTGGCTATTCCCGGCCTGGACCCCAAGCGGATCGACACACTCTTACCGGCGACCGTAGTACTCCGGTGTCTGTTGGAGCTGTCGGGCCTTCACGCAATCACGCTGTGCGACAAGGCCATTCGTGAGGGTGTGATCTACGATTTTATCGTACGGCACCGAGAGGGGCTGAAAGCCGAACAGGATATTCCCGATGTTCGCCGTCGCAATGTGATCGGCCTTGCCCGACGCTGCCAGGCACCAGAAAGTCACTCACTGCATGTGGCCAACTTGGCACTGAGTCTGTTCGATCAAACGAAGAGAGAACATCATTTAGGCCACCAAGAGCGCACCTGGTTGGAGTACGCCGCCATCTTGCATGATGTCGGGTACCTCATCAATCCGAGACAGCATCACAAACATGCGTACTACCTGATCAAGCATAGCGACCTAGGGGGATTGACGGCCGAGGACATTGATGTGGTCGCCACCGTCGCCCGCTACCACCGGCGATCCGTACCGGCACTGAAACATGAAGAATTCACCCGTCTGACACCACGTTTGCAACGTGTGGTCAAGATCCTGGCCTCGTTGTTACGGATCGCCGACGGACTCGATCGAACGCATTTCTCTCTGGTTCAGGCCGTGCACGTCAAGTCAGGGAAACAGATCACAATCCAAGTTCATCTGACCGGGGACGCGGAGATGGAGTTGTGGGCCGCGAAGAGCAGAGCCGATCTTTTCGAACAGGTATTCCGCCGACGAGTGCAATTTTCCGGAATGCCGCTGAACACCAGACAATCATGAGCGAATCCCACCTCCTCACGACAGCCTCTCATCCTCATCCAGGAAAACTGATCATCGTCGAAGGCATCGATGGGGCAGGCAAAAGCACCCAATTGCAGCTCCTGCATAAGTGGCTTGAGTCCAAAGGCCACAAGGTGTTCTTTACCGAGTGGAATTCCTCGGAACTTGTGAAGGAAACCACGAAACGAGGGAAAAAGTCGAAGAGCCTCACCCCGACAACGTTCAGCCTATTACATGCGACGGACTTTGCCAGCCGCCTATATCATCAGATTCTCCCTCCCTTGAAAGCTGGCATGATCGTCCTCGCCGATCGCTACATCTACACGGCATTTGCACGCGACGTTGTGCGTGGCGTGGCCGACGAGTGGGTTCGGAAACTCTACGCGTTTGCGATCAAGCCCGACATGGCGTTTTACTTCAACGTTCCTATTGAAGTTGCCATCTCACGACTCCTGCGAGGCACTCGCGGCCAGTTCAAATACTATGAAGCTGGCATGGACATGGACCTGAGCCCTGACGTGACTGAAAGCTTCCGACTCTTTCAATCGCGGATCCTCGCGGAGTACGACAAGATCGTCGAGGAATATGGTCTCTTGACGATGGACGCGACACTGGAAATCGAGACTCAACAAGAGCACATGCGGGCGCTCGTGGAAGCGGCGCTCCGTGGCTATAAACCAAGACGAGGCACCTATGGCCGACGCACGCTTTTTTGGCGACGGTTTGAAATACCTAAATCCGAGTGATCTCAAAGGCAAGTTGATCGCCATTGAGGGAACCGACGGAGTGGGGCGAACGACGCACCTTGAGATGTTGCAGGAATGGCTGGAGGTCCAGGGATACGGGGTGATGACGACCGGTTGGACCCGCTCCAACCTCATGTCCAAGACGATCGAAGTGGCAAAGGCCGGCAATATTCTTGACCGTTGGTCACTCAGTCTCCTCTATGCGACGGATTTCGCTGATCGCCTGGAACATCAGATCATTCCGGCTCTTCGATCAGGGTTCGTCGTCCTGGCGGATCGCTATATCTATACAGCGTTCGCCCGCGATTTTGTGCGAAGCGCCGACCGCGCATGGATCCGCAATGTGCTTGGGTTTGCGTTGATTCCCGACCTCGTGTGTTACCTCCGTATTGACGTCGAGACTCTGGCGCTTCGAGTCATCGAAACCACTGGAATGAACTACTGGGAATCCGGTATGGATCTCCGTCTCGGAGGGGACCTGTATGATAGTTTCAAGAAATACCAATCGCTGCTGATCGGAGAGTTCGACAAGATGGCCCTGGAATTTCGCTTCAACGTCGTCGACGCGCGAAAGTCGCCCGAAGAGATCCAGAACGAGCTTCGAGGGTATATTCTCCCTGTGTTACAAAACCACAAGCCTCCCAGCGGTACGAAAGCAGTCCCGTCCTAAGACGATTCATCCTGTTTCTCTGTCCGCGTTCGCTTGCCCAAGACCCGCAGCTGCAGCGGTGGCAACCACCAGCGCAACCGCCCCTGATTCGGCTTGATGATGCCCTCTGCCTCAATGCATGCAGCGCCAGACTTCTTGAAAGGAAAGTTGGGAAATACTTTTCCACAGAGCAACAGACTCACAGCTTCACCAAGCTGAGGCTCATGTCCCACACAGATCACCACCGAGTCCGAGGGAAGCGTGTTGAGAAGTGCAACAAGCTGCTCAGGCTTCGCTCCGACAGCTAACTCTTCCCGTGTCTCGACCTTCAGAACCGGACAGACGACCGTACGCAGGATCCTCGCGGTATCATAGGCCCGCACGAACGGGCTCGTAAACAGATGAGTCGGCTTACAGTCGAGTGCAGCGATCCCAATAGCGGCCTGCTTGACACGTTTTTTGCCTTTCTCTGTAAGCGGACGATTTTCTTCCGTTCCTTCCCACTCGTCAGGTTCTACTGCAATACCATGGCGAATCAGAATACAGTCCATACGACCTCCCTCTATAGGGCGTGAGCCTACCACACCGCAACTAGGCAGTTAACACAAGTTTTACCTCTATGTGACCGTTCTGAAACGATGGCCGGATATTCTCCTAAGCAGATACAACGGAAAGGAAGAAGACTATGCCAGCACTCGAAGCACTTCGTCTGTTTGATAGCGGGGTTCTCTGGCGCCGGGCCGCTCATCTCGATCCTCTTGAGGTATGGAGCTTGGCCATGAAGGGAGTGCTCAGCCTCGTGATTCTGACGCTCCTGACCGCTCTAACCGGAGGCGCGCTCAAAACGTTTTGGGATATCCGCTTGCTCCTCGATCACTCGGCCGAAGTCGTATTGCGGCAAGTCATCGTCAATACACTCATCTTGCTGGCCATTGTCGAAGTATTCAAAACGACGGTGACCTACTTTCGGGAAGGTCGCGTCAAGGTGACGTTCATTGTTGATACGATCCTGGTCGTCATGCTGACGGAAGTGATTTCCCAGTGGTTCAAAGGAGGTGACTGGCAAGCGCTGACGGTGCTCTGCGGCATTGTGCTGGTGTTAGGAATCGTTCGCGTTATGGCCGTTCGGTGGAGTCCGACCTTGAGGGCAGAGCCTCACGATTCCGTTTACCATGATCTGTGTAACCAAGGAGGATCTCGATGACTCAACAGGCTGCAGTGAAACTATTAGCCATCGTCCACGAGCGGCGACAAATCCAACTTGAAGAACTCATATCATATCTTCCAGAGTTCACCTGGAATCAGGTGTTCTCGCTCGTGGATGAACTCAGTCGACGAGAACTCATCTGCCTGCGACGGCAAGGGTTCGGATACGAATTGCGAGTCCCCTCATTGTCCACGTAGCTGCTGTCTCATACTAGTTCTTTTTTGTGGCCACTGTCGGACGGCGAGAGCTGAGTTGCTCGATACGTTCAGCCACATCCCGATAGGCTGGATCTTCCCGCCTGATCCAGCGATAGGCTTCGAGTGTTTCTGCGATCCGGCCCAACGATTCCAGGGTTCGACCGAGGACATAGAGTATCTGAACGGTCTCCTTTGATGAGGCCGGTGTGGATTTGAGCGCCTTCTGAAACGCCGGGATGGCCTCCTCATAGCAGCCTGATAATTTATAACAAAGTCCAATCTGCGCATTAGCTTTCACGGCCAATGACGTATCGACGGCAGCCATCTCAAACTGATCGATAGCGGCCTTATGCAGCCCAGCCTTTTTGAGCGCGACTCCCCGCTCATAGCGCTCCGCCGGGCTCACTTCAGGGTCGGATGTGTCCTTGATCGAATCTGACATGACTCTCTCATTACTCTTCCCAACTCCCAACGGCACCCATCAATCAAGGCAGAAATCGTATCGTGTAGAGGAAAGAAATGGACGTCTACTTCCTGCTGCCGACAAACAAGCGTTGGACAGCATCTGCCAGACCGGTGACCCACGAGTGCTGTTTCGCGGCAAACTTCAATTTCGGATTTGACTGTTTCCGGGGCGACTGCAATCCTCGCAACCGGCTCGTGACATCTCGATACGTTGGGGCCACCTGATTGATTCGATGGTACACCTCGACCGCTTGGTCGGCCTTTCCGATGGACTCGAGACTGCGTCCCAAGACATAAAGCACGTCAAGCATATCCTGTTGCAAGGCTGTGGGATCGTCCAGAGCCGTGCGGAATGCCTGTATCGCCGCATGGTGTTCTTTCATCTTGACGTAACACAATCCGACTTGTGCATAGGCCTTGAACCACATGGATTTGTCCCTGGCTGCCGAATGAAACAACTCGACCGCGTCTTCCAATCGCCCTAGTTCTTTAAGATCCATCGCTCGCGCATAGTCATCCTCTGGAGGGCTCATCGACTGGGCCTCGGCCGATTCAACAGCCACCGTATTCAGCCCTGGGCTTGGAATAGGATCATCCAGTTCCGCGGGATCGTCAGGATCCGCCGCGAGTCCCACCAACTCCTCTTGCTCGGCCAGGGGAAGGATTCCGCCTTTGCTTCGATCAAGGGCAGCTTGGGCCACCAACTTGGAGGTAATGATTCTCACTTGTTCGGCGTACCCGTAGGTCAAGGCGATATCGGAGACTTGATTGATCAGTCTCGGATTCCCTCGACTCAATCGATGCACCAACGCACAGGCTTTGTTCGTAAAGAGAGACGGCAATCCACCGGCAACTCGTAATCGATGGCGAATACAATGGGCGGTATCACTTTCCGAGAGCGGTTTCAGATGATAGTCGACGACGATCCGCTGCGCGAATTGCGTCATGTCGATACGCCGAAGCAGTGTTTGGAGATCGGGTTGGCCTGAGAGGATGATCTGCAGCTTCAAGGTCTTGCCATCGTTCATGTTGGACAACAGCCGCAACTCTTCGAGCAACTCAGCACCCAGACTTTGCGCTTCATCAACGATGAGAATCACCCGTCGCGAGCGCTTCGCTTCTTGAGACAGAAACTCTGAAAAGAGATGGTAGGCTTCGATCGGATCAAGCCGCTTCGTACTTAACCCAAGAGACAACAGAATCCATGGCAAGAGCTGCTCAATATCATAACGAGCGTTAGTGACCAGCCCAATTTTATGTTTGCTGCCATGCTCAGCGATGAGCTTCTGAAGAAGAGATGTCTTCCCCATGCCGGGATCGCCAGTCAGCACCATAAACGGCGCCTGACTCAGAATCCCATATTCCAACAGGCTATAGGCGGTCTGGTGCTCCGAGCCGTGGTACAGGAAACTGCTGTCCGGCAAGAGCGCGAACGGCTTAGCCTTGAATCGATAGAATGCTTCATACATAGGTGCGCCGTTCGATGGCCGACCTCACGGGCTACGTGGCCACCATGGTCTTCATCTGCGCAAGAGTCAGAGACGATCGCCCTGCCTTGTTTAACACCGTTCCCAGAACAGGACGTGAATTCTTAACCAACGCCAGGGCCCGCTGCAGTTCTTCGCCCGTCGTCTTCCCCTCCTCCACCACCATCAGCAGCGCATCCGTGTAGGGAGAAAAGGCCAAGACATCCGCCGTATGGAGCAACGGAGGGAGGTCGAAGATGACGACTCGGGAGGGATACCGATGCTTCAACTCCTCAACGAGCGCCACCATTTTCGGCGAAGTCAAAATTTCGGTGGAGCTGGAGATCGCCCGCCCCCCTGGCAACAGGACGAATCGCCCTATTCCTGGATGAAGCAGTAGATCCTCGACCGGCTGATCGTCCAACAAATAATCCGCAAGACCAAGACAGTCGGTCAAGCCGAATACCTGATGCACCGTGGGGTCCTGCAAATCAGAATCGACGAGAAGGACCGTCTGGGTTGTTTCCATGGCAAGACTCACGGCCAAATTGACGGCCGTCAGTGTCTTACCCTCGCCGTACCCAGGACTCGTCACCCCCACCACATTCCATCCATTCTCTCGCAATCGCTGCGTGACCTGTGTTCGAAGAATTTTGTATGCATCGACGAACGGTCCGTTGTTGTGCGCGGCCATGACTCGATGCCTATGCAGCACCTCGTGCGGAATACTCAGCGATCTGGTTTTGGTATAGGTGATCGGCGGCGGTACCGAGTGAACGGTCTTCTTCGGGCTCTCCTCATGGGAAGAAGAGCCTCGCAAATCCTTGTACAATTCAAGCGCGGTCCGAATTCGATTCATATTAATCTATTACCTTATTCCACCCCAAACCGCCGCAGAGCGGTAAACCACAGAACATCCAACGGCATGATAAACACATGTAACACAACAAGGCCTGTCGCAACGGCACCTAGCCCTGCCGTCTGAACGACCCACCGTCGTAGTCTCGCATGCGAGACATCATCCTCGTTCGGCATGAACGGAATCACGGCCAAGGGGAACTGCTGCGTCAAGGCGACGAGCTGATCGGGTGTCCTGATCGAATGGTCAAGTGACTCGGCCGCCGCCCCTAAGCCGACTCCGGTGCCTACGGCAAGAATGCAACCAAGGAGAACGATGGCCATGCGATTCGGCTTATACGGTTTTTCCGGAAGACTGGGCGGGTCGATCAGTGAAAAGCGTTCGCCTTTTCGCTGAACCTCCAAACCTTCCGACACCTTCGCTTCCAATAATCGCGAGCGGATTTCCTGATACTTTTGCCCAGATGTATCGCGATCCCGCGTCAGCACCAAGTACTCCGGTTCAATCTCCGGAGCCCGTTCCAGACGCGTCGCATACTCCTGAAGTCGGCGCTTCACATCCACACGAGTCTTGCGAAGGGCTTCCAACGAAGAGGTTGCGGAATTCAGCTGAGCTTGAAGATTGATATAGGCGGGATTTTCAGGTCTCTGAGTCCTCTGCGCAAACGACATGGTTCCCAGCCGACCCGCTTCCTGTTCGAGTGCGGCAATTTTCCTCCGTGCTTGAAGAATATCAGGATGCTCGCTCCCCAGCCGTTCCATGTCAGCCGCAAGAGTGGTACGGGCGTCGAGCAGGCGCTTGGAGAGTTCCTCCGCATCAGGGCCCTGCCCGCTCTCTTTCTCCAAGGCATCAATCTCTTGTTTCATCTTCATGATATCCGGATGGTCCGGTGACAGATTGGCAGCTGCCCCTGCAAATTCAGCTCGAAGCGCCCGTACGCGCTCGGAGGAGTCCAAAATGCGTTCCCCCGTGACTGATAGAATCGGCGTGTTCGGCTTGATCGTCGCCAATTCTCCTTCGAGATAGCTTTTGCGCTCTTCATGGCCTCGGATCTGTTGATCGATATCCATCAACTCGCGCTCAGCTTGATTCATCATCTGCTGATTGAGCGGCATGAGCTCAGGAAGCGCTCCGCCTACTCGATGTTTAAACGACGCAACTTTCTCATCGATCTCACCGATATGCCGGGCGAGATTGTCCGCTTCCTGCTGAAGAAATGACGTCGCCTCCTGTGCTTGCCGCTCGCGACTCTTCAAGTTTTCCCCCAAAAATAAGCTGGTCAGCTCATTCGCTACCTTCTGCGCCAACTCCGGGGATTGATTTTGATATGCCACCATAAAAGCAATGGTCGCCTTGGTCGCATGCTGCGTGCGCTTATCCACGACGTCGGCACTGATCACTTCCACCTCGATGTCCTTGATGAAGCGTTTGACGATTTCTTCGGCCGGACTGTTCTTCCGCAAATCTTGGTAAAGATTGAATTGTTCGACCACTTTCCAGAGGGTCGTGCGGCTCATCACCTGTTGCTTGATCGTCTCAATCCGTTGATCGGCATAACTGGTGATGGTCGAACGGACGAGATCGGAAGGAATCTCCTGCTCCTCAATTAAGATGGTGGCCGTCGACTTATAGGTCGGCGGCCACAGAAATGCGAGCGTCAAGGACAGGGTCAAGATCCCCATACCAGTGAGAAGGATCAGTTTCCGGCGGCGATGAAAGGCTGCGAAATAGTCCTTCATGCTCATGGTCGGTTCGGATGCCTGTAGCTTCTGTGTCATAGCCTTAGTGAGAAAATGAAAGTTTGGGTGGATAGTAGGTCACCATGAACGTCGTCGCATGGGACTCGGCTGAATCTGCGGCAGTGTCAACATCGCGCCATCGGTACATATACGACACCTCCGCCTGCCACCATTCCAGTACCTTCCAGGAGAGCTTCGGCGTCAGGCTGACATAGCTGCTATCCGGAAAGACTCCGCCGATAGTCGCGCTGCTCTTTCCGGACGTGAGAATTCCAGCCAGATTCAGGGAACCTGTCAAGATTTCTGAAAACTCATAGGAACCAGCGATCTCTCCCCGATTGGTCTGAATCAATAATCCGAATCCACTGGGGGCCAGATCTCGAGCAAAAGTCACGCGCACTGTGGCCTTCTCCCAATTCTTTGTCATGTTCGCTCCTGCCAACCACACTGTATCGTAAGCCGTAATGGCACCAAGCGGAGCCTGCGAGGTTGAAGACAAGAATCTCGGACCACCGTTGATCGTCCCTGTCAGCGATTCAGAGAAGGCATGCGTCAGGCTCATGTTGATTCCAGGATAATTAGCTTGAAACCCAAACGGTGACCCGGTCGTGCGAAAGTGAGTATACGACCCTGATAATTGGATTTGATCCCGCTCGCTCAGCTGATACAGCAATCCTCCGGACCCACCCACCAATCGATTGTCAACCAACCTGGCAGTCTCATACGTGGTATCGGAAAACTGTGCATTCGATTGAAATGACAGTTTTTCGCTCAACTTTCTTGTCCAGGTTGGGTTCAATGTCCACTGATTGCGCTGAGCGAACTGTAGAACGACCCCCGTCTCTTGCAATTCGCTCAGCAACGTATTGTCACGGGTAAAGCCGCCTGTGAAACCAATAAGATCATTCTCGGTCTTGTACCGTACGGACAACGGGGCGAAGACATTTGTGAACTGCCGGTCCTCCCCACCGAAATATCCAACGACATCCGCGGCAATCCGGCTACTGACATCAAGGCGTTCGGTCTTGCCGGAAAACTCTGCTGCTGGAGTCACCCAATAGCCGTAGGTCTTGTCATGAGGTAGAGGGGTCAAGAGCAAGTTGCTGTTATAGACCCCTTTGGCACCGATAGAAGGTGCGAGTGACCATTCAGCAGCCTCGCTTCTCGGCGCCATATTGGCCGTCATGATCACCGCCACGAAAACACAATAAACAATGTCGCTTCGACTCCACCCATGACCTCTTCCCTTGCAACTCGGTCGCATAGACGTGACGTTGCTCAAGGCACCATGACCACGTCACCACGATGGAGAATGATGTTCTGCTCCAGATCTCTGCCTTTCCGCACATCTCCATAGCGAAAGGGAATGGCGTATTGTTCCCCTCTCACTCGACGCATGACCTTGATCTCGTTTTCTGCAGCAAACGGAGTGAGTCCGCCAGCCAGGCTGAGCGCCTGCAGCACATCGGTGTAATGGCCGACCACATACTCACCCGGCTTATTCACTCGTCCGACGACGTAGACCTTGTAACTGATCACTTTCGTGACCGCAATGGACACATTGGGATTCGGAATATACTTGATCAGCCGTTTCACGAGATCGCCGCGAATGTCCTCGACCGTTCGCTCTTCCGCCTGTATATCGCCGACGAGGGGAAACGAAAACATGCCGTCTGGACGAACCACCACCTCTCGCGTCAACTGTTCATCCTTCCAGACCGATACCAGCAAAACATCCTCTGCGCCAAGCCGGTATCCTGGATCCAGTTGCAACACCAACGCAGGCTGTATGGCATCATCTGCATGCACAGGCATCGCCATCATCGCAACGGCAGCAGCCATCACCCCCCTAATCAACAATACTCGCACTGAACGAAACATAAATTATCCTTACCCCCTTAGTTGGGCGAGCACCTGCTCTGCGTCTTGCCGCCCTTCGAATGAATCGGAACTCTTGAGCGCCTTTGACAAATAAGTACGGGCCTCGACACGTTGACCAGACTGAAACAATGCCATCCCAAGATGATAATTCAGGACAGACATGTCCGGAGATTTGGCGACGGCATCTTTCATCAACCGAATTGCCTCTTCCTGTTGCCCCATCTTAAATCGCACCCAGCCGAGCGTATCGATAAAGAGAGGATGCGGCGCCTCTTTTTCAAAATCTCGACTGAGCGAAAAGGCCCTTTGCAAACTCGATGGATCACGCTTGTGGTCCACAAGTAGAACTGCCAGGTTATTCGCCGCCAGCAGGTTTCGAGAATTCAGCCGCAAGGTCGTCTCATATGCAGCTATAGCAAGATCGATCTGTCCTTGCTCGGAGCGCGCAGAGGCCAACAGCATGTGCAACTCCTCGCTCTCAGGGTTGGCCTTGAGCCCTTCTCCTAGAACCTGTATGGCTATATCCGGTTTCCTCTGGGACAGCGACAACATGGCCCAGTTGAGCCAGGGCGTCATCCACTTTGGATTTACTCGTACGGCCTCCCGATAGTGGAATACTGCCCCTTCATACTCTCGCGTGAGGGCCAAGACCTCTCCCAGTAATCCATGCGCAAACGAATGGTCCTTGCGGGAAGCAAGAAGAGCTTCCAGACGGGTTCTGGACTGCGATGCTTGTCCTAACGCTACCTCTACCTTCACGAGAGACAACAGTGGCTCTGGTTCGTTCGGAGCCAGTGCCGTTGCGCGCTCATAGGCTCGCCTCGCCTCGCTCAGACGACGCTGAGCCTCATGAAACCGCCCTTCGGCTAACAAGGCCAAAGGATTATTGCCGGTGGATATCTGGCGAAGCCGCGCCAATGTCTGTTCGGCATCCTGCCAATTCTTCGTGACCAGGTCCAGCGTCATCAGCATGTCGAGAGCAATCACATCATCGGGACGCTGTTTCAGCAAGTCATCGAGCCGAGCGCGAGCCTGCTGATAACGACCGCTCTTGCTCTCAAGAACGGCTAGAGACCGTTTCGCATCCATCTGGTCTGGATACAGCGTTACAGCCCGCTCAAAACTGTCTTTCGCAAGATTCGTGTCTCCGGTCAACTGATAGGCCCGGCCAAGGAGATAGTGAATCGTGGCCAACTCTGGCTGATCGTGCAGAACGGTGCGAAACGCCTGCACCGCTTCTTTTCCGTTTCGTCTGGTCAATGCCATACGTCCTGTAAGAATCAGTCCATCCGATGAGCGAGGGTTGGACTTCAACACCTCCTGCACCTGACGTTCCGCGTCAACCTGCTTCCCTTCCACAAAATCCATCTCTGCCAGTTTGATCTTGGCTTCCAGGCCGACAGGTTTGTCTGTGTACTCCTTGACCAATAGTGCGTAGCGCTGACGAGCCTTGAGGTCCTGTCCGCCCTTTCTGTAGAGCGCACTGAGCCCGAATTGGATGTGGGTTGAATGCGGGATTTGCTCCGCCGCATCAAGAAGCACCTGTTCGGCAGCGGCCACATCCTTTGTGTTCACAAACAACTCCGCGAGCATGATCCTCCGCTGTTCGCTGTTTGGATCCAGTGCGATTGCCTCTCGCAACACAGCTTCCGCTTTATTCTGCGCCCCCTGTCCGACATAGAAGCGGGCAAGTCTTACTCGATGATCAATGGATGTCGGTTCAGCCGCGACCATCAACCGCATAACAGCCTCGGCACCGGCCATATTGTTGGCTTGCGTCAAGATCCTGCTCAAATTATTCAAAAGATCTAGGTCCCTCGGATGGGAGTCAAGGGCACGCCTCAACGTCGTCTCCGCTTCCCTATAGCGCCGTTGTTGGCCGTACAATGTCGCGAGTAGGATGGCAACATCTGGGTCTGTTGGAAACTCCTTCGCCAGTGCCTCCGCGTTGGGAATGACCGAAGGAATGGCTGCTTCCGTTACGGCCTGAGCCGCAATTTTCAGCGCACTGGCCTGCGGATTGCGGGGATCTTTTTTGAGCACCGTGTCCGCTGCTTGAACCACCTGCTCCGTCAGTCTTGCTTCAAGATAGTACTTCGCCAGAGTAATGAGGGCGGCCGCATGATCGGGGACCAGGCGCACAGCCTCCTGATACAGCTGAACAGCATTGCGCCAGTTTTTCTCTTTTTCTTCGACTTGAGCAAAGAGATAGTAGGCCTCCGCGTCTTTGGGATCGATCTTTAGCACGTTTCTCAGGGCGACCCGGGCCTTGGGATAGTTGGCTGCGTCTATGTACTCATTCGCCTTGGCAAGGTACTTCGCTTTTCTTTCCTCAGGACCACCGCACGCTGTCAGTGTGACGGCGGCCAGAAGAATGATTCCGCTCATCACACGCATGCCAAACATCTCCCGACTACTGCTATACAAAAATGGTACACGCATAAGCCTAGGTTATTACGTAACTCGTCTTGCTACAACAAAATCCGAATTCCGAGCCCGAACAGAATCCAGAGCGATACAAGACCAAGCTGTCGGACACGGTTGGCAAAAGCATGGAACAGCAACTCAAAAGAAAAGAAGAGCACCATCAGCTTGGCGGCGAAGACACCTAGATGCGCAATATCGGCGCTCACTTCCGGAAGCAGCGGGAAAGTCACCGCCAAGAACACCATCAGATAATCGAGCGGTGTGGTTTGAAAGCGATTCTCCTCATTGAACCGGAGACTCAAGATGACCATCACGGCAACCACGACAAAGAATGCATTGTGGAGCATCGCAACAGCGGACATGGATTGATATCGTGACGCTTCACAGACATAGAGGAGGAAAGTCGTCCCAACATAGAGCCCACCACGAACAAAGTACGGCGCAATCCGAGGAGAGAGCGAGAGGCCGAGTAACACAATCCCAAAAATGATGATCGAGAGGTACCCAACATCGGCCGGCACATTCGATGGGACAAATACCAGCACAATGAGGAAACCTGGCACCATCACGGCCAGAAATTGCATGGGCAGATTCGTCAGCCATGGACCACTCATCACTCGCCGCACAACCACATTCGAGAGGAAATGACCACTTTGTGCCGTGAGACTGGGTAGCAGTCCTCGCCCTGCTGCGATAAACAACATCAAGACCGATCCCGCAATCGTGAGATAGAGTACTAGGATAACCAGCTCAGACTGCCATCGTAGGACATAGGCCAAGCTCAACATGCTTGCCTGAATCACATAGATGAGGGTCACGGCCTCATAGTGCGTGAATCCAAAGCGAAGCAGTTTATGGTGAATGTGCGCCCGGTCGCCGACGAATGGAGGACGGCCTTCTGCCAACCGCTGTCCCGTCACGCCGAGCGTGTCCAGAAATGGCAACCCCAACAGAAAGAATGCGAGGCTGGGAGTGAACGGACCATGTGACGAATCCGTCAACAGAACAGCCAGCACGCCCATGATGAAGCCCAACAATTGGCTGCCGCCATCTCCCATGAAAATGCGAGCCGGATAGGTGTTGTAGCGTAGGAATCCCAAAAGCCCGCCAAGAAATGGGACCGTCAAGAACAAGACAGTCGAATCATTGGAAAGATAGGCTAAATAGGCAATCCCAGATAGAGTCAGGAACGACAGCCCACCAGCTAACCCATCCAACCCGTCCGTCAGATTGACAGCGTTGGAGACACCAATAAGAAACAGAACGGTGACACACATCCCCACCCATGCCGGCACCTCCACATCAGGGAGAAACGGAAGAGTGGTAAACCAAATATCCCCGCCTAACACAACGGCAAGGGCGGCGAACAGCTGGCCAACGAGTTTGCTTCGATAGCTAAGATCGACGCGGTCGTCCCAAACCCCGAACGCCACGATGATTACACAGCCCAGCAGAACCGACAGGGTGACGGCATCTTTCTCGCCCCACCAGGCGATCGACGCGCAGGCACCAACGGCAAAAGCAATCCCGCCGATCCGTGGAACCGGATGTTCGTGAACTTTCCGCCCCCCAGGCTGATCCATAATCTTCAACCGCTCTGCTATGAGCCGCAAGAGTGGGATCAGCGCCATGCACACAAGCAAGGCGGTCATGGAACTAAAGAACAGCTCACTCACCATAGATACACTCTCAAGGCCTCAATCACGGCGGTTCAGTCTGGTACGAACCTAGTCAATTCCCGCCCGGCTACAACCGCGAACTCCTGAAGCCGTTGGTCAACTGTGGACTCAGATTCCCCTGGACCAACCAACGAGGCCAATCTCACAAGAGCCCCGTCAGTCCGTTGCCGAGAAAAGGCATCCCACAGTAAGTAGACCTTGACCAGGTATTCATTTGTGATATGTCGCTCGCGTTGCTTGAACCAGTACAAGACGATTTGCTTCTGATCCCCCTTCTGAATAACCGCCCGATTGACGTTGAGCGGCTGCATCATTCCCTGCGACATCGGCAGATCCCGTTGCGTCAGGGAAGCGATTTCCCATCCTCCACCCGGCAGACAACTTTGAGGCGAATGCGCCGATTGCCCCTTCCGTTGTGATCGGTAGTAGGCAGCATAGAAATTCACCGGCTGCTTATTACCCGATCGATAGTCCGCCAGGACATAATCATCGAACCGAAGTGCGTCGATGTATTGTGGTTCAAGAGGAAAGGGCGATCCTTGCCAGCCGTTGATCTGCATCGGAAAATCAACGAACGCCGTGCGGGGAGGAGAACTTTCTTGACGATCCGCAACCACGGTCGAGAACAACGTAAATGGGGCAAGCAGGGCTACGCTACACAAATAGGCGTGGCGTGGAGACGATTGGATTCGGCCTGGCCCCATGCACGCGGCCTGATGGGCGCTCGCTTCTGATTGATCTCTCCAGGTCAATCGGTCAAAGACAGCCCCTTGCGACTTCACCTCCCCTATTCGTGCTAGGAGCGCCATCTCTGCAATCAACAACCAGAAACTCACCATGAAAATGACCCACCCTTCGAAGAGATGATAAAAGCCGTCTGCCGCACCTTTCCCATAGAGCTCGACGAGCACTCCGATCATGCCGATGCGAAAACCATTCAGCATGATCGAGATTGGAATCGAGGAAAGCACGAGCACCACTCGTTTCCACATCCTGTCTTTGAACAGGTACGCGCAGAGCAGCGCGAGAGAAGCGAGGGGAAGCAGGTATCGAATCCCACTACACGCTTCTACCACTTGAAGCTGCACCGTCCCCAGATCGATGACATTGCCTTCGCGAAAGGCCATCACACCGACAAGCTGCAGGCATCCGACTCCGAGCGATGAGGACCACAGTTGAAGTTGGCTCGACAGACTCGCAATGATAAACGTCGGAAGAGGGATTGCGGTCAGGAGATAGCCGAGAGGAAACGCGATGGCTTTCGCCCCGCGAATCCCGAGCAGTGCGATGGCCAATCCGACGATCACCATCCACAAAGAGAAATGGAGAACAATAAACAGCGTGGAGAATTCCCCCACCACATAGAGCATGAGCCCCAGAGCAATGACCGCAAGCCCCACCCATGACTTCTCCCCCGAAACCTGGCTGAGACAGCGCCGGGATTGCCAAATCAAATACCCACTGATGAACGGTACAAAGATTCCGTGGCTATAATCTTCGGTGCCAACCCAGCGGCTGAACAAGAAGACAAGACTGTCTGCATACATATAGCCCAATAGCGCCACGACCAAGGCTGAAGTGAGGAGAAGAGAGCGATTGCTAGCCATACAACAGCACTACTCACACGATGATAGGGAATGAGTCAAAAGAGCTACGCCGATCCAGAAGAGTGAGGCGAAACCTGATTATCTATGGTACCCGGCGATCTGTCGATTGATTTTGAAGAACGAACGGGCTTGATACCCCGTGATGGGTATCAAGCCCCAGGTGTCAAAAACGAGGTTCGTGATTACGCCCTGACTCCGCGGATATTTCTTAACCCTCCCGCGCCCAGACCAACCAGCGAAATAAGGCCCGCTCCGAACAGGAGCACCGCCGCCGGCAACGGCACGGCAGTCAGACTAGTAATTGATCCGAGAAACACGGCTGGATTACCATTCGCATCCTCGAAAAAGAGTCGCCATCTTCCGGTCACACCATTCAAACCGTTCAAACTTGGAGGGTTCTGCAGGTCCGTATTTGCAAACAATCCTCCTCCTACACGGTCGAGACGAAGATCAAAATCGTACGCCGTGAAACCATTCAGATTGGAACCAGTAGCGGCAGACGACAGTTCCCAACGATCACCATTGCCGCCACCAAGAGTGATATTCTTCGAAATCGTGACGGCGTTGGCACCTAGCTTGAAGGATGACGTGTAGAGCCCACTAAGATTCAGAGTGAAACCCGTTACTGCTCCATTGTAGACGCCGCCGCTGCCACCTGTCGCATTGTCGAATTGAAATGATCCGGAAATCGGGGACAACGCCTGAGGATCATTGTCAATACTGCCGATGAACGAGTAGTTCACGAAAGCCGCTTGCGCTGTTGAGATCGGAACCGAGAGGGCGCACACTGCTGTTGCCGGCAGGATAAATCCTCTCTTAAACCATTCCTTTATCAACTGCATATCACCACTCCTTCTAGAGACTGCACCATAAGAAACACGTATCAGTTAGTAGCAATGGGATGATTGCTGAGCAAATCCCAGACCATTCGTTGAACCTTCTATGTGACTGAAAACGAAGAATGGCGAGACAGGTTCTCTAAATCGACGGTGTGCACATTCCATCGATGATGTTCAATTATGTAAATATCTTATGGTACTCGGCGATCTGTCGATCAATTTCGGAGAAAGAACGGGCTTGATACCCCGCTCGGGATATCAAGCCCCAGCTATCAGAAACGAGATTCTTGACTACGCCTTGGCCCCGCGGAGATTTCTCAACCCTCCCGCACCCAGACCAACCAGCGAGATGAGGCCCGCACCGAACAGAAGCACTGCGGCTGGCAACGGCACTGCCGTCAAACTATTCAAGACTCCTTGAATCCTAACCATTCTTCCATCTGCATCCTCAAACACAAGTCGCCAGTGAGTCGAGGTGAGACTTCCGAGACTTGGAGGATCCTGAAGAGAGGTCCCATTGATCGCCAGGCCATCCTCATCCGCCAAATCCAGACGGAATTCCGTTGGTGAGTATTGCCCGATACCATCCCCCATGACGGAAGTCCTAAGACGCCATAGATCGCCGGAAGGGTTATCGGTAAGTCGGATAAGGTTCACGTCACCGGAGGGATCGAAACTGACCGAGTAGCCCCCAACGTTCAGCGAGAAACCCTGTAGCGCTCCCATATACCGGCCGGTGCCAGTGGGCGACGTTGTAGGATCAAAAGAAAAGGTCCCTGACATTGCGGACCCCACCGGTATATCGGACCTCAATGCTCCACTCGCCCCCCCGACAGTTCCGGTAAAGGAGTACTGAATAAACGCTGCCTGAGCTGCCGCACAGGGAATCAATAGGGCACACACTGCGGCAGCCGGCAGCATGAATCCTCTCCTAAGCCACTGTTTCATCATCTCTATCACCACTCCTTCTAGAGGTTGACACATAAGGAACACATATCAGTCGGTAGCAATGGGAAGATTGCTGAGCAAATCCCAGACCAGCAAATGCACCGTGTATGTCACTGAAAAATAAAGAGCATGATGGAGGCCTGCGTCGGCAGCTGTGTGCATGTCCCCACAACGATGTTCAATTATGTAAAGAAGAATATATAGAAAAGGTATGCTGCTGCATCAGCACACCTCATTACACAAAAAGTATACGGTTAGCCAGAAACTAGAAGAAAGCCTCACCTAGTTTGCCTCGCAAGCTAGGCAGCTTTTTCCCTATGATGGTCAGACTTACCTGAATCAGGAAGTCCACGTGATACAGAGGCTGTTGGGACGGAGAAGGTAGGTTGCTGAACTGACTTCCGCGTAAACTTGCTTTTCAGAACCTGATAAGCAAACACCAGGAGTGCAGTCTGCCTGAAAATACGACTAGGCTGTGAGAGCAACCGGTAGAACCATTCAAGATGCATAGACCTGAATAAAAACGGTGCACGCTTCACCCTACCTGCAATGACGTCAAAGGTTCCACCAACCCCCTGACAAACTTTCACTTTCAAGAGTGGCAAATACCGAGCCATCCACAGTTCTTGCTGTGGACTGCCTAATGCAACAAAGAGAAGGTCAGGCTGGCACTCGTTGATGCGTGCGATGAGTGAGAGCATCTCTTCTTCTTTCACATAACCATGTTGGAACCCAACTATGCGAATCCCCGGATATCGGTCACGTAAAACTGTGACAGCTCGCTGGTTGACTTCAGTGCTCGCCCCAAAGAGGAACACTGCATAGCCTTTCGAGGCAGCTCGCTCGCAGAGTTTTGGCATCAGTTCGGAGCCAGGGATTCGCTCAGCGTGGCCTAACCCCAAAAGACGGGCGGCGAGGACGACACCGATACCATCAGGAATAAGCAGATCGGCAGACCGGAGCTGATCAAGGAGCTCGCTGTCTTGCTGGGCACGCATCACTTTCTCGGGATTCACAGCCAGAATTGTGCAGGGATGGTTCCCCTGTAATTTTGATTCAGCCCATTCGATGGCTTGCTCCATGGTCACGCAATCAACTGGGACGCCCAACAATTCAATACGTTTTGGACTCATCTAAGCCCCTCCCTACGTGCCAAGACTACTTTATCTAATGGCATGAGTGCTCGCAGTACGCTCCATACAAAAGATCGATACGGGGAACAACGGCCTTGGAAGAAAATGCAAGTTCCATTTTCTTCCTAGCCGCCAGCCCCATCCGCTTTCGCTCTTCGTCATTTTTGAGTAACCTCCTCATTGCATCACGGAGACCAGCAATGTCCCCCGCTTCTATCAGAAGTCCTTCACGTTCATGCTCGACGACGTCTGGGACCCCCCCTACTGTGCTTGCCACCACTGGCATACCCCAAGCCATCGCCTCAAGGACTCCCATAGGCATACCCTCTACATATGACGGCAAAACATAGAATGATGCACGAGCCAGCCAAGTGTCCTTGGATGCGCCAGTGATCCAGCCTAGAAGTTTAACGTGGCTCTCGATTTCCAAGCGCTTAATTCGTTCGTTCACTTCGGCCCGATTCCCCTTACCTCCGCACGCGAGTACCAGTGACGGGAATTCATTGCAGAGTGGCGCGACGGCTTCAAGCAGATCATAGAAGCCTTTATCACGGTTCAAGAGGCCGAGAAATAGAACGTGATCTTTATTGCGAATTGCGTCGTCAGGTATTTCTGATGGTGGAACTAGAAAGTTTTCGATAACGGTAATGCGACGATTTGTGGAAATGAGGCTAAGGGTCTCGCCCCAGCTCGAAGACACAGTGATCAGTTGATCGGCGTGATTCAGTATAAACTGGACGGCTTGTTTCTGCAGCCAATTACAATCGTCGTGATAAAAGGCAGGGAACCCCCCGCTGTGAAAGTGAAGTAGCACCGGCCGGCGCATCAGAAAAGCTGCCAGAGAAAAAATTGCTTTGCGCCAAAAGCTTGTATGTCGGGCGACGTGTAGATGGAGGCAAGCGACTCGGTTCGATATCAACAAGATCATGAATCGCAGAAAGGCAGTACAACCGACGCGCAGTTTGTTGAGCGTGGTTCCTTCTATATGGGTTTCGAGAAATGTAATAGGCCATCGCTCAAATAGCCCGGCCTTCTGCCAGCTCATGACAACTGTGGAGATTCCACCTTGGGAACGTATTGAAGGACCTACCATGACGATACATTTCTTTTCCGGCATCTGCATACTCCACTACGTCACAGGGATCCCGCGTGCCTCTTTCCAACAATCGGCAGGTAATCGATCATGCTGACTTGATAAATCACTATCCGAGAAAGTGTGAGAGAGGAACATTGCCGACGATATTCAATAGCGATCCGGGCTCCCTGAGGCATTGCGGCGATCAGCATTGAACGGACTTTAGTACTTCGCTGGTTGCTGCCTGCATACCGCGTTGGGTAAATCGTTCTTTTATTAAAGCCCTTCCCATCTCCCCCATTTTCTTTCGAGCTTCGGCATCGACTATCAGTTGCTCAATTGCCAGTGCGAGGGCGATGACGTCCCGCGGTGGAACCAATAACCCAGTTTGTCCATCTTGGACCGCTTCCGAAGAGCCACCGACGGCTGTCGCAATTACGGGCACTTCCATCGCGAGCGACTCTAACATCGCCATCGAGAACGTTTCGGCTGTGGAGGGTACTATTGACATAGCAGAGCCGGCCAACAGGGGCCGAACGTCCGTGATACTTCCGAGAAAACGAATGTGCCTATCAAGTTGCTTCTGCCAAACGTGCAACTCGATGGAAGCACGGAGTGGCCCATCCCCAGCAAAGAGTAGATATGTGTTTGGATGATTTTGCAGTACGTCAACAAACCCGGCAAGTAATACGTCATGGCCCTTTTCTGGCCTGAATGCTGCGATATGACAGAGGACTACTGCGTTGGGTGGAATCGCTAGCCCCTCTCGCAGTTTCCGCCCGGTTTCTTCGAACGGCTCACGTCGAAAATATTCCACATCAACTCCGTTATGCACGACTACCGCCCGAGACTTCAGGAATGGAAATTTCTTTTGCCAATGCGTCGCTTGACTCCTGCAAACAAAAAGGACCTTTTCGCACGATCGCATCAGCCACTGATACAACAACCAGTCGAATGCTTCTTCTCTGAATGAACGGTTCAGTGTGGTGTGGACCGTAACCATGAGTGCAGGTTTCCGCTTGGCTAGTCTAATTCCGAGCCATCCCATGAAAAGTGCAATTTGCAAAGAACAATGGACGGCTACAATTTGCTCTTCGTCGATGAGTTTCGCGATAGCCTTGGCGACAGCAAGGTCGAATTTATACCGGCGAGGGATATGGACAAAGACAACTTCATTTTGGTTTACCCTCGATAATTGGTCGAGACCACTTTCAAAACTCAGGAGATACTTCCCAAACTCCTCTTTGGGTAAACCATTGATTAGATCAACAAGCTGCGTCTCGGCGCCGGCTCGCATCAATGAGGGAACAACGAATAAGACTTTATGCATGCGCCTCGTATTACCGATCCATGCGAATAAGGATAATCCCGTCTTTTGAAGGGATGGTTATGCTCGTCACGGGCTTTCCATTGTTGACCTCGGGGACTTGGGTTCCGTCGAAATGCCTATACCCAGGGTTGAGCCGAACGGTCCTTGCGAGGGCTCCTGGATTCACGAGGACCAACCCATGTTGAAAGACTCGCCGATAGATACCTTGCTCCCAGGGCTCTGTTTGGACAGGGGCTACGGGATCGCCAAGGTGCACGTCAAATTCATCGAACCAAGGGACAGAGCTATAGCCGACGTTGGGATCAGTATAAGAAAAGTACCCATTATCTAAGAGACAAGAGGTAAGGCCATACCGCATTTGCTGGTAATCGTCTGCTCTCCCCCATACGTTAAATCCCACAAGGTGGGGTGATGCGGTATGAATCATGGCTGAGTGATATCGAGACATCATCTTCTCCCACCCTTGCCAACGCTCCATCGACCAGGATACTCCTATCAATCCCTCCAAAAACGCGCCCTGTAGATTTCCTGAAAATTCAGGCGATGACAGGTCATCCGAGTTACCCATGAGAAAGATATCGGGACGCAATTCACGAGCCTTCCGCCATTCTGCTACATGGCCCGAGCGATGAGCCCGTAATATTTCAGAGTTATCATTTGCATCGTTGTTACCGTCGCGATTCCAGTCGGCGGTTTTTACGGCGGGCTTGCTCAATGCATTATCGAAATACCAGATGTCGAACCCAGGAATTGTTCTGAAATAAATACCGTAGTCGCGATGCGCAACCCATTCGGGATACCGTAAGCCTTTTTCATCAGGCTTTGTCCATTGGGTGATATTGGCCTCGAAGGCATTATATTTGTCGGTCCATTGCACTCGTTTCTTATTTGCATTTAGTAACCACCAACCTTCCCGATCTAGTTTCTTGCCTTTATCGGTATCTGCGCTTGTGCGGTCTGTTGAATCTTGGGTTTCGCTCAGTATTGTGTATTGTCCGATAAGAATCGCAGGGTTCCGTTTCTTAATAGCTTGCACAACGGCTTCTATAGACGATTTTCCGTCTTTCCCTCGCCAGTCTGGATAAAAGCCAAGTATCACAAAATTAGGCCGACTCAGAGCTGCCAAATATTCAGGGTCATCGTAATTTTTTTTCCCGATATTCATGGCCATAATCAAGGGAAACCCTTGGGGGGCTGCAGCATGAGCACCCATTTCCCACCCACCAAATATAATCAACAACGCAATACTGATTGGACACAAGATCAGATTTTTGTATGTGTTCATTCTCATAACTCAACATTTATGCCCTGGATACTTCATGGGGCAGGCCTCATACGAACCATGTTGAACCAAGCCGAAAACAGGGAACCGCGCGTCACAATAACCAACAGAGAGTAGACTGCCGCGATAATTCCTGCACCAAGAACTGATCGCAAGAATGCCCCTTGGATATGACCGCTGAATCGTTCTATTGTTTCATGAGCAAACACACCTGCTACAATACTCGCGGTAAAAAGGATTGCCCAACTTTGCCAGTCCACAACGCGCGCCACAGAGACAGCCAGCTGTCTCGCAACGTATTTTAGCTTTAAGGTTTCTCCAATGTATGTCACCACTGCCGCTCCCAAAGCTGCCCCCCACAGACCATACGTGATACCGCCCCAAAAGCTTGTGGAAACGGCCGGAACCAACAGACCTAACGACAGATAAATACTATATCGACCTCCGCCAAGAACCCTGAACAGATTGTTGACCTCAAAGGTCATCGTTAGATAGCTCAGGATATAAATGCGCATCACTGTCGACGCATCTCTGTACACTGAGGAAAAGACTACTTCGATAACGTCGCCAGAGAAAATGAAAAACCAGACCAGAAGTGGGAAGAGGATGAACGCCATGTGAATATTGCTTGTACGGGATAACTCGATCACTGCTTCCCGATCTCCTTCCGCCTGGAGTCGGCTGAGCTTCGGCAGTAAGACTGAATTGACCGATTCTCGTATCACCGTTAACAATGGCCCCAAGTAGGCACCTATAACAAAGAGGGAAAATTCCCCAGCAGAGAAGAGCACTGCAACGATCCATTGATCAGCCTGAATTCGCAACATGAAAAGCCCTGCACCAATGCCAAAAGGGATGGAATAGTCTAGTTGGGAACAAAGGAGCTTTCGGTCTATACCCCAGTTCACTAACGGGTGGTATGTGAGTAGGTAGACAAGGAACACGCCGATCTTAATGGTGGCGAAGGCCACCAACCCTGTGAAAACCAATCCGATATCTTGGAAATACCAGGCGATTCCCGTAATCAGTAGACCACGGATCGCGGATAAACTGATGACAGCAAACGCCTGCCAGCCAATACGTTCCTCTGCTGTGGGCACAATGTCTGTTAACTGACTCACCGTCCATAGAAAAACCAGAGCTGGAACGACCCAGGCATGCTCTCCAGCCACAACAAATCGCTCCGGCAATAATGGCACCCAAGGATTAACGATACATGATGCTAACAATCCAGTCATAATCAGAAACAGAATAGTGTTAAGGATATGCCGAACTTTCTCCGTTTCTGTGCGGCTGTGAGGCAGAAAGTAGAGCAAGCTTTGTGGCATATGAAGCGTCGTAACAGTCAGGGCTGTGTTCACTACCAGCCACAAGAGCATATACTGGCCATAATCATTAGGTCTAAATACTCGAGCGAGCATCATAGGCACGAGGAACTGCATCCCGTAATCGATAAACCTCGAAGCAGTGAGGGAGAGCACTTGTTTCTTGAAGGAGGATTGCGCCATAGGATTGCTGGGAGCCTTCGGACTAACCCGAAGCATTATCAGATGCCAACCCTTCAAGCATTTGAAGGTAGGACTTAAGTACGACCGTATCGCTGTAATTTTCTGACATAAACTTTTGGCAGCGGACTTCGATGCCATACAGCAAGGATTCCTGAGTAAGAAGCGAGTGAATGGCTGAAGTCATTTCATCAAGACTACGTACCGCCCACCCGATAGATTCCCTTGCAATGATTCCATCAGGGTCAAAAAATGCGACCACCGGCCTACCACGCACCCATGCCTGCAAGTATGAATTGGGAAACCCCTCGATGTCTGAGGTGTTGAGGAATACACGACAACGATCATAAAATTCCCCGACCTGCCTATACGGGACCGCGCCATGAAAGATCACATTCCTCAGTGATTTTGCCCGTCTGTAGATTCGCTCATACAACTCGGGCTCATTTGGCCCCCCGATCATGTGGAAGGAAACACTTGGCATAGATTCCGCTAAGTCAAGTGCCAGATCCGGTCGCTTCAACTGGCGAATATTATTGACCCAGAGTACATCAATGTCCCGCTTCTCATAGGAAATACTTCTAGACGGCTTTTCTACAAACATACCTGCAATTTGAGAAGTCAGTTGATAGTTTGCTTCGAGCGCTTCAAATTGCTGCTGGGACTGCGCCAAAATTCCATGTGCATGCTGTAGTCCATATTCATACAGGTACTTATCTCTAGCCAAATGAATGAGGAGGCCGGAAGGATTGCAGTCGTTGTCGGATGCTACTCGGTAGATAAACTTTCGCTTGTATCGCTCACAAAAGAGTGCGAGCAATCCTACCTGCATGCCGGCACAGCTGGTGTAATAGATGTCTGCATCCGCACGTCGCAATGCAGACCACAGCTTGATCCAGCGAGGATAGATGAATCGAACCCCAGGAAGCCCAGCACTCGGAGCATACGCTTTGTATACTCGAACTCCGTCTTCTTCTGCCCCATCCGGCTGGCCGTAGTCCATACAGACCATCGATACCTGATAGCCTGAAGGGCTTAGGGCTCGTGCCAATAGTGATTGCTGCACCTGTTCCCCGCCGACTCGAACATTGTTAAATCCGTTCATAAGAACAGATATGTTCTCAAGCCCCAATAGACAGATTTTGATTGGCTTTCGCTGTGGCATCGCCACCTCTAAAGTCCCTAAATTATCTTAAGAAAGACCCTATAACACACGAACTGTGGGTGCCGTACCGAGAGATGGAGGTAGAATATTCAAATCAATTTCGAGTCCGCCTTCTTGTGCTTGCTCCTGCCTTTTCTGAACTTCCAAATTCATCTGCACTGCCACACGAGCCATGACTCCAATATAGGCCCAGATGAAATACCATGGTGCGAACAGATCGACGAAACAAATCGACATTAATAACCCAGCAAAACCAAAAATGAACCCCATAAGCAATATATTGCTATCCACTGACTCTCCACTTACTGCATTGCGAGTCAATTTCAGGACGTTGCCTAGGATGACCAAATAGAGCAGCAACCCTACTATCCCAAGGTTGAAGAAATACCAGAGATACGTATTATGCGGCACAACACCCACATAAGGGGCGAATGTATGCCAGCCCATGCCAGTAAGAAAGGAACTCGGATGATCTGCCATCACATTGAGGCCCATCTCCCAAATCAACGTCCTCCCTGCACTAGCAGCTGTCGCTGTGCCTGCCTTTGAAGTCGCTTCGATCCGACCCATTAACAGCGTGCCATACTTCATCGCGGCAAGCATTATCGCTACACCTACTATAGGAACCGAGATCAGAATGACTCTGAACGCCGATTTCAGACGCACCTTCGTGCGAATAAGCCAGTAGCCCCATACTCCCGCTGCAATCAAACCAAAGATACCACCACGCGAACCCGTCAGAAGCAATGCAATGAGGGTGGCCACGCTGGCCGATAAATATGTGTACCGCGCAACCGTACCCCTCGTTGAGGTCAAAGCAAGAGCAACGTAAGAAGGGAAAAACAAGATAAGGAACGACGCGTATTGATTTGGCTCACCCATAGGCCCCATCAATCTTCCTCGATTCGCTTCGCTCTCAGCCTCATCCATCTGCTTGACGATTCCCAGATCGGGAATATTATAGACATCGATAACGGTGACGATGTTACTGACAAAGACGAGAACCAATATGGCCTTAGAAAGAACAATCGCGTCCTCCAGTTTTCGGACCCCTAAATAGTAGACCAGGAAAAATAAATAGAAATCCGCCAGCGTGCTCTTTAGAGCTATAAGACGGTCTTCGTTCGAATAGTGCTGCATGTTTGTTCTTACGTCCGTGAACATCCACGATATACCTGCTATTAGGATTAAGAAAATAAATGGCCCATGTATAGTCGTCAAAAGCGGATCCTTCTGACCTTTCGACATCATGCGTTCAACCAGGCACAAAACAAGAAATCCGTACAGGAAAGCATTCTTGACACTCAGCCCCTGAGACACCCCCAGTTTCCAACCGAACATCTCAGACAAGAGCAAGACTGCAAATAGTAGGAGTAAGAAGAAAAGACGAATATTCATGCTCATTACGTAGCGACAAACTTTGGGAGATCGCCACCTTCACGCCGGTGTCGCACCGCACACTTCGCCAGAAATCTCACGCACTGCAAGGTGCTAGGTTGCCAAACCCTCGAGAGGTCCGAACGCCAATACCGTCGCCATGCAACGAATCCCGCTGGAGAGGCATGCTTGCACAGTTCGAACCATTCCTTACTCGCAACCGAGCGAAAGGTGTTGGGCTCAAAGCGATGTATCACTTCATTATTCTGAATTAACTTGTGCAACCAGCTATCACATTCTTCGAGTAGCGAGATCGAGCTCCGCATAATAAGTCGACCGATATGTTGATGTACCTGCAATTCACGTATCGATGGATTAACTCCAAATCCTTCAAGTTGCTGTTTCAATATTTGCCCCACACATTCAGTCATGAGCTCTTGTTTGGCATAAGTTAGGCTTGTCCCATCTCTACGAACGCGCATCAGAAATTTAGGGATATTACCAACCTTTCCAAGCTTCGACATGGCGGCGATAAAACTATAGTCTTCTGCCATAGGGATGTTCGGATATGATACTTCCGGAAATGTCTGCCGACGAAACATTACACTCGACCCCATAATTTGGTTCCTGAATAATAGTAGGACGCCTAATGCATCACTACAGGGCTGCATCTGTAATACCTTACCTGTCGGCCTTGAATTACCATTAATGACCGTACCCCAGCATCCTAGACAGACAAGTTCCTTATCCTGCTCCATTGCCTCAATTTGCTCAGCAAAACGAGTGGGCTCTGCAATATCATCAGCATCTAACATGGCGATGTACTTCCCCATTGCTTGACGAATTCCAGCATTGCGAGCCTCTGCAGGGCCACAGTTCTGAGTTAGGCGAACTAGCCGAACACGCGCGTCGGTGTATCCGAGAACAACTTCCGTTGTGCCATCAGTGGATCCATCATCAACAACAATAATTTCAATGTCTGCAATTGTCTGAGTCAGCACACTGTTTATACTTTCCTGAATGAAACGCACACCATTGTAGACAGGGATTACAACACTGACAGAGGGCTGTGTCACTGATTGCTCCATGAAAGTTGCAATGCTGACCTGATGATAATAGTTTGCTGTGATATCCTAGCTCAGTAACAGATGGAGCCAATGCGATTACAGGGGGATTGTCGCCAATTTGTTTTTTTAGTTTGCAATTAAAACCACATCGAAATGATATTCGATATGGTTCCCTCAACCCCTTTCCACTAGGGATGGATTCCGCATGGTCACGCAGAATCATCTCTCAGTTCGGATACTATGCTAGAGAAACCTCTGTGATGATATTGACCGCAAACGCATCTGACAAATGAAAACGGTTTTCATATCAGCACGGCTTGGGCCAGAGGAATGGATTTGAAGGATGCAATGAATCAGCGCGTTGCAAGACTAGGTTAGGGAACGTGCCTTACGTGAACAAAGGTAAGACCGTCCAGAGACGTTCAAATTGGAGCGTGCAGAAACGCGGGAGCTATTCTGGACAGGCTTCACAGATTGATTGACGAATTTTCAGATCAAGCACGACCCTATTAGTACAGCGCTGCTTAGAAGCAAGCATTATCTACCCACGCCAGCACTCGCTCCAAACACTCCACAATCCGCTCCGCCGCCTTGCCATCCCATTTCGCAGGAATCGCCCCTTTCTTCCATTGTCCTCCCATCAATGGCGCAAGACCCGGCAGGTTGGTCTGTCTGGTCTTTCTGGTCTGTCTGGTTTCTTTGGTCTGTTTGGTGCCTTTGGTTAAAGAAGGCTCACGCGAGGACCGTCAGAGATAGGATCTTGAATCGTACATGCCATTTAATTGATTGACCACCGTCTTCCTTCAGCTTCAGCAATCATGAGCGGCGGTGTCGGAAGAGAAGTTCCCGTGCTGCGTTGTCCGGCGCGACACATAGAAGAAAGAGACCGGGATAGTCGAAGATTTCTGCTGATCACGAAGCGAGTGTCAATTTGAGCCGGTCGACGTCGGCATCAGACACGGTGACAGGCGGAAAGGAGTGAGATAGAGCACCACGTTATGCGCAGGCTTTCTTACTCGGTTCGTGCCGAATACCCATCAATCCGTCGATCGATAAATCCTCGTCGATGAGCGGCCAACGAATGCCGTATCCCGATGGACTCACCTCGCATACATGCTGCTGTTCCGGTGTCGATGCGGCGAGCCGATCAGACAACTCCGCGAGTGGAAAGGAAAGCCTTTCCCCGTCCACTTCAAGGCGCAACCGACCCTCTTCGACGACAATCTCTGTCACGTTGTGATAGTTACCCATTCTTCTTCCTCCGCTCAAACTCATCCCACTGTTGGAGAATGTAGTCGAAATGTTCAAACACAATCTTTCTTACCTCACGTGTGTCTCGTGCCGTCATTTGATAGGAAAACGCCTCCTCGAGGTCATAGCCCTCCCGATCCAGCCAGTACTTGCATTCCTTCTCGGCTTTTCGCACATGCACGTGCGGGGGCTCATTTCCTTCGTTTGCGTAGAAAAACAAACGCCAACCGAGAATCTGCAGAATTGTCGTCATAACCGTTCTGCGAACATCTAACGACAACGTAACAAGCTCGATTGTCCTGCGGTACCGTCACCCAACATTCCCATACTCGAAGGGATGCGTCAAGCGCGGCCGATCATCTTACCTCGACTGCTCTGGATGCTCCCAATTTCTCTTCCGGCTTCCCACCTCCCGCGGCTCACATCTCCCCAACTTAAAACTCGGCACGCCCTGTTGCATCGGTCTCGCTCGTCCCGCCAGCCTCGCGTGCAGGTGCTCGCCTCAACCCTCCAGCGCATAGCCGTGGGGTCAACGATCTTCGCCGCAGTGTTCATGCCAGGCCTCCATGATCAGTATCAGGATACTGGGACAGGCACCGCCGAAGACGGCAGAGCCGGTCCCCTGTCAACAGCCTGGGAGCAGCAGTCTCTCCAACTGCTCTACAATCCGCTCCGCCGCCTTGCCATCCCATTTGGCAGGAATCGCCCCTTTCTTCCACTGCCCGGACATCCTCCGCCCCACGATTTCTTTGGACACCCCATTGGGGCATACTGCCCTTCAGTGATGGAGGTGTTTATGGCGAAATCGAAGGCAGAGCGAGGCCGGTTTTCCTCGCGCAAGAAGATGGACGTGGTGCTCCGCGTGCTGCGTGGCGACGATCTCGATCTGGTCTCCCGTGAAGCGGGGATCACCGCCGCGACGGTGTCGGAGTGGCGGGACCAGTTTGTAGCCAGTGGGCAGGCCGGGTTGAAGAGCCGGGCTGACAATGGCCGCGACGACGAACTCGCACGGCTGAAGGCCATGGTTGGGGATTTGACGATGCGCTTGGCACTGTCGCGGGAAGCGGTCCAGCGGTTACGAGGTGGCCCCCCTTTAGCTACCGGGAGGTCGACGCGATGAGCCACACCACGTCGCTTTCCATGAATCGCCCGTATGGTGTGGTGCGAGTCTGTCAGGAATGGGGCGTGCGTCGGTCGACGTTCTATCACCAGCAAGAGCGCGTAGCTCAGTCGCACGGCGCACCAGCCAAGCGAGGCCCGAAGACGGCGTACACCGACGAGGTGCTCACCGGGCACATTCGGCAGGTGCTTGCCGCCTCGCCGTTTCTCGGGGAAGGGCACCGCAAAGTGTGGGCACGGCTGCGGGCGCAGGGGATTCGTACGTCCAAACTACGGGTGCTGCGGCTCATGCGGCAGGCTGACCTCTTGGCTCCCAGCCGGGCGCCGCGTGTCTTGGGGCCACGGGTCCACGACGGCACGATCACGACCGAGCGCCCGAATCAGATGTGGGGCACCGATGCCACCAGCACCGTCACGGTGGAGGATGGCTCCGTGACCGTCTTCGTGGCCATCGATCATTGCACGCTCGAAGGGGTGGGGATTCATGCGGCGACCCGGGCCACCCGTTTTGAGGCCTTGGAACCCATCCGCCAAGGGGTGCGCCAGCAGTTCGGCGTGTTCTCGGCTGGCCGTGCGACGGGCGTGCAGGTGCGGCATGATCACGGCAGTCAGTATATGAGCGAGGCATTCCAGACTGAACTCCGGTTTCTCGGAATGACGTCGAGTCCGGCGTTCGTGCGTGCCCCAGAAGGCAACGGGGTTGCGGAGCGGTTCATTCGGACGCTCAAGGAGCAGCTGCTGTGGGTGCGCACGTTCCAGACCGTCGAGGATCTCCGCCGCGCCCTCCACGACTGGTTGCGGCTCTATAATGAGCAGTGGCTCGTCGAGCGGCATGGGTTTCGCTCCCCGGCTCAGGTGCGGCAAGACTTCCTGAGCCCATCGGCAGCCGCATGAGAGCACGAGAACCTCAGGTCATCAGCGGATTCACCGGGTGGGCGAGAAAATACGACGCACAGCGTTGGCTCAGGAACGACGATCGTCGAACGAGGCGCCCCGCAAGGTCGGGGCCAATATGGCAACAACCGTGTCCAAGAAATCAGAAGCGGTACAGACATCAATCGCGCCAGCGCGGGTGGAAGCTTGCTTGGATCAGTCCCGATCAGTTCATTGGTGCCAATCGTGATGGTTTCAGGCCGCTCGGTGTTGTCACGCAAGGTGAGGCACGATGCAGGAAGCCTATTCAAGAACGACCTGTGCAACACTTAGATTTCCCCACTATTCGAATGGTAAGACGCGTGCTCTGGCGCGTTGGAGGTCAATGGAAATCAGCGCCCCTTCTTCGAGTTCCCGGCGGAATTGCTTGATTGCATTGATGAGCACGATTCGAAGCGCGTCGGGCAGAACATTCTGTGTGCGCACTTGGATGACGCTTGGGCCGATTGCCCGTGTTGCCGCGAGCAATGCTGAGAAATCAAGATCGTGCGTCACGATCACATAGGCATTGTCTCTGGCCCATTTCATAATAACGTCATCGGTAGCACAAGGCTCGCCGACGGTCGCCCAGTGCATAGCGTCCCACCCTTCTGCGGCGAATGGGTCTAACAAGTCAGGCGAGAGATTCATATCGATGAGGAATTTCATCAGGAGACCAAGGGAAGATCCTTTTCTTCCGATCTCCAGGCTGCGTAGGTTAAGGCTTGCAAGATATCTTCCCGTTCGATGTAGGGATAGGCTGCCAACACCTCCTCAATCACTTTCCCCGCCGCCATTAAGCCAACGATAGTCCCGACGGTCACTCGCATACCCCGGATACAGGGTTTCCCTCCCATGACTGCTGGGTCCATGGTGATACGATCCAATTCCTTCATGGTTTCCTCCATGCCATCGGAGTTTCAGTCCCTGTTCATCGATTCAGATGATGCTGTGCGGCAGTGTTGTGCTGCATGTATTACTCATGTGTGACGAGACCAGGCGCACGGGCCGCTCCTACTCTATGGGAAGTCTCGCTATCAGGCAAGACCGAAGCACGCGCTTCCTGCTTACCCCCACCTCAGTTCTCGCCAGTATCCGCTCCAACTGCTCCGCGATCCGTTCCGCCGCCTTCCCATCCCATTTTGCGGAATCGCGCCTTTCTTCCACTGTCCAGCCATCAATCCGGCCAGGGCCGGAGGCAGTTTGCTCGGGTCAGCACCGATCAGTTCATTGGTGCCGATGGTGATGGTCTCAGGGCGTTCGGTGTTGTGGCAAAGGATCGCCGTTTCTTCCCCAGGAGTATTGTTTCTCTGCCGCCTCCTCCTTACAGATAGCCTTCTCGGCGTTTGTGCGTGAGGAGCTCAGTCAGGTTAGGCCGCGTGTCCTGTGGATGTTCTGGGACGATGAGCCGGAGCTCCGTGCAGCATGCCCTCAGCGCTGATATCTTCGTCGATATCAGGCCAATGAACCCCCTGACCGTCGCCAAGGATTTCCCAATGTTGTCGCTGCTCCTGAGTTGCTTCCGATAAACGCCATGACCAGACCAACGGTACGCTGATTGTCCGTCCATCCACCAAATGCGCAATGATCTCATCGTCGGTGACTTCAACGGTCATGGCGCGAGGGTCAACGATCTTCGCCGCAGTGTTCATGCCATGCCTCCAGAATCAGTATCAGGATACTGGGACAAGCACCGCCGAAGACTGCGGAGCCAGTCCCGTATCAACAACCTGTGAGCAGCAGTCTCTCCAACTGCTCCACAATCCGCTCCGCCGCTTTGCCATCCCACAGCGGTGGGATCGCCCCTTTCTTCCATTGTCCTGCCATCAATCGCCCGAGTGCTGGAGGAAGCTTGCTCGGATCAGTCCCGATCAGTTCGTTGGTGCCGATGGTGATGGTCTCAGGACGTTCAGTGTTGTCACGCAGGGTGAGACAGGGCACACCAAGTACCGTCGTTTCCTCGGTAATACCTCCCGAGTCGGTGATCACACCTTTGGCATGCTTCACCAGATAGTTGAATTCCAAATAGCCCAGTGGATCGACGTAGTGCATTGACGGAAGCGTATTCCCCGTGTCTCTCAGATTCTTAGCCGTCCTGGGATGGACCGGAAAGATAACGGGCAGGCCGCTAGTTCCATCGGCAATGGCTCGCAGCAGTCGGAGCAATTGTTGTTCTCCATCCACATTGGCCGGACGATGGAGTGTGATGACCATATAGTGACCGGGTTGTAATGTGAGTGACTCCCAGCAGGCCGGCTGACGCAATCGAGGCAACTGTTTGAGCAACGTGTCGATCATGGTGTTGCCCACAAAAAAGATTCGATCGTCGGTGACACCGCTACGACGCAAATGGTCGTTGGCTGTTTCGCTCGTTGTAAAAAACCAATTGGTAATGGAGTCGGTTACCACCCGGTTGATTTCCTCCGGCATCGTCCAATCCCCAGACCGAATCCCGCCTTCGACATGAGCCACCGGCACACCCAGTTTTCGCGCCGCGATGGAACAGGCCATCGTGGATGTCACATCACCGACAACCAGACAGAGGTCACTCCTCTCCTTCAAGAGGACCTTCTCGTACCCGACCATAATCCCGGCAGTTTGCTCAGCCTGAGTACCCGATCCCACCTCGAGATTGATGTCCGGATCAGGAATCCCAAGTTCTTCAAAGAAGCTGCCTGACATGGCACGGTCATAATGCTGGCCCGTATGAATCAATCGGTACCGTAGAGGGCCACCGCGCTTCTCTGCTGCCTTCAGGGCATCGATGATCGGGGCGATCTTCATGAAGTTGGGCCTGGCTCCGGCAATGATATCGATACGCTTCACTGTTCACCTCATCTCAACTCGGGCATAATTCCAATCGATCTATCTTGAAAGACTTTGAGACGTATGCTTCGGTATAGTGAGCCCCTGAGCGATACGACCTGCCTGCGCGGACCGGTTCGGCAAGACAGGCAACGCCGCTGGCAGACTTTTTCACCATCCTGTCAGAACTGCACTTCCCGTATCGTCTTACAATTGGCGTGAAACCACTGGACCGTCTTTTTCAACCCGTCGCGCAAGCCGTGTTGAGCTTGAAATTAAAAAAGCTGCTTAGCTTGGCTCGACTCACCTCCAGACAGCGCTACGGCTGTCCGTTCGGCTTGGAGGTATCCCATTGAATGTGTCCTGCAAAGCCAACTTCGGTAGCAATCAGGGTCGCTAAATCACGGATAGCGATTTCTTCCCCTGTCCACAAGTTGACAGGGAGACTCCCCTCATACTGTTCAGCCGCTAAAAGAACGCCCTCGGCCGCATCCTCGACATATAAAAACCCCCGGCTCGGCGACCCATCTCCCCAAAGCGTCATCGAAGCCTGTCCCTCGTCCCTGTCTGCCACGCATTTCCGGATGAGCACCAGAATGATTAGGCAAGGAAGAGATTATTGCGTGCTTCGGTCCCTTTGTCTACTCATGACCTAAAAGAAGTTGCCAAAAGATTCTTGCGACCGCGGATATGAGGCATGTACGATGGGGCAGATAGAACCAGGGGCGATATCGTGCCACCAATCCCTCATCAACATATGCGTCGCATCGGGCTCTTCATCTGTCTGGTCGGAAGTGGTCTCCTAATCGCCCACTCTATCAATGCCTTTGTTGCCGATGCATTATATGTGATTCCGACACATTCGGTGGCATCCGGTGAGACACAATCGACTGGCTCGTCGTTACTCGCCTCCTATTCACCGACCCAGGCAGTGGAGGATGTGCGCTCCAGCGGCCTGTTCGTCCTCCCCACCGCGCCGCAGAGTGGAGTCACGAATGCAAACGGTCGAGGACCCTCCGGAACCCCAGTTCGAGCGTCGCTCGGCTTAGCGGCCAGGATGCGCTTGCTCGGTATCGTGTTTGGCGATCAGCGCGGTGTCTTTGCGATCGTCGAGGAGATGGCCTCCAAACAACAGGCCCTGTATCGTGTCCATGATCAAATCCTTGATCTTGGAGAAGTGAGTGAGATTCGGCGGAATGGAATCTTGGTCCGCCAGGGCGACCTAGAGGAATTATTAGAGCTGGCGCTGTTGGAGCACCCACCGGTACCAGGCGGTGCTACTGGTACCCCGCCGTCTGCCGTTCAGCAACCAACCGCCGGCGTTCCGCTCCGCAAAGTCGTCGACCGCCGTGAAGTGGAGCAGGCCATGAGCGATCTGCCGAAACTTTTATCTCAAGCCAGAGCCGCACCACATATGGTAAACGGAAGCGTCAACGGGTTTCGCCTGGACTATATTGCACCGACCAGTTTCTATGAAAAAATTGGGGTCCAGACGGGAGATGTCCTGCAGCGAGTCAATGGAGTCGATATTCGCGATCCCAGTACCATGTTGAATTTATTGCAACAACTGAAGAATGAGCAGATCGTCAAGCTCGACATGCTCCGGAACAATCAGCGCTCGACGATTACGTACGAGCTTCGCTGACACGACAGTCAGCACGCTGCCCCTTCGTATTCCTGTCAACTGGCACTCTTCAACGCCTTCATGGCACGCAAGGAAGGCGAGCTGTCCTTGCCAGGCCGTTGGAAGGGAGAGTATCTTTACGAGCGAGATAGTGGCAGAGTGGAGAAACAACCAATAATGGCGCGGGTCTCCAGGCAGAAGAGGTCAGGGTAAATTGTCCGAACAGCTCGACAACGATCAGTCCATTCCTCGCGTTCATCGCCCGCTCTTGGGACGTATTCTTGAGGAAAAGTTCAATCTCTTGGACTCAAAACTTGAGGAGGCCTTAGCCTACCAGCACGAAAAAGGTGGCCTGCTGGGAGAAGTGCTGCTGCATCTGCGCCTCCTGAGGGAAGAGCAGGTGCTCGAGGCGCTCGCCCAACAATTTGAGATGTCCTGGATGCCTCAGCTCGACACCACCCATGTGGATCACGAACTGATTAAGAAAATCCCCATCGCGTTTTGTCGACGCTATCGAGTCTTGCCGCTCCGATATGAAGAAGGGGCTATTCTGACCGCATCCACCGATCCTCTGGAAACCGTCGCGCTGGACGACCTTCGATTACTGTTGGGCAAACCGATTAAACCGATCTTGACCACCAGTGTCGCGCTACTGGCCTGCTTGAACCGAGCCTACGACGAAATTGCCAATCCGGCCGGTGCGGAACAAGTGATGGAAGACATCGCGGCCAACCAGAGCCTCGACCAACTCGCACACGAACTCGATGAACCGCAAGACTTGCTGGATGCCACCGACGAAGCGCCGATCATTCGATTAGTCAACTCGGTGCTGTTTCAAGCGGTTCGACAACGAGCGAGCGACATCCATTTCGAATCGTTCGAGCGAGGGTTGGTGGTGAGGTATCGCATCGACGGCGTGCTCTATCCAGTCCTTACACCACCCAAACATTTGCAAGCCAGCATTATCGCGCGCCTCAAGATCATGGCCGGTCTCAACATTGCCGAGAAGCGCTTGCCCCAAGACGGCCGGTTCGCCATCCGAACCTCCGGGAAAGATGTCGACCTTCGAGTCTCGGTCTTACCCACCTCGCACGGCGAGCGGGTCGTCTTGCGATTACTGGAGAAGGAAAACCGTCTGCTGAACCTCTCGGAAATGGGCTTCTCTAAGGAGCGACTGGCCGTGATCCATCAACTGATCCAATTGGCGCACGGGATTATTCTCGTGACCGGCCCCACAGGAAGCGGAAAAACCACAACCCTGTATGCCGCCTTGAGCCACATCAATGCGCCGGACAAGAATATCATCACGGTCGAAGATCCCGTGGAGTACCAGCTGCTCGGCATCGGACAAATGCAAGTGAACCCCAAGATCAACTTGTCGTTTGCCGCCGGACTGCGCTCGATTCTCCGGCAAGACCCTGATGTCATCATGATCGGTGAGATTCGAGACCGCGAAACGGCGGAGATCGCCATTCATGCCTCCCTCACCGGACACTTGGTGTTTTCCACCCTGCATACGAACGATGCGGCGAGCGCCGCCACCCGTCTGATTGATATGGGGATCGAACCGTTTCTGGTCGCCTCGTCGGTCGTGGCGGTCCTGGCCCAACGCCTGCTGAGAAGAATTTGTCCGGACTGCAAGCGTCCCTATGCGCCAAGCGATGAAGAACTCAGTCGCTTGGACGTCGCGCCTGGGTCCACCGTGACCCTCTATCGAGGAGCCGGATGCGCCGCCTGTTCCCAAACCGGCTATCGCGGGCGCATCGGAATTTTTGAGCTCATGGTGCTCAACGACGACATTCGGCGGCTCATCGGCAGCAAAGCCGACTCGACAGCCATCAAACACGCCGCGATCACGAACGGCATGGTGACGTTGAAACAGGAGGGTGCCCAACGCGTCCTCCAAGGCCAGACCACGCTGGAAGAAGTCATGCGGATCACGCAACAGGAAATCGACGTCGACTAATGTGGCACCGAGGCACTGACCGTCTCCTCGAGCCGGTTCGATCATGGACTGTCGGGCACCGGTCGGTCCAGCCTGATGCATCCGGAGTCTGCTGATCATGCCGGTCTATCAATACCAGGGCTACCGAAACGACGGCGGAACCACAACCGGGATCATCGATGCGGAGAACCCCAAGGTCGCCCGCCTCAAACTGAGGAAAGAGGGCGTCTATCCGACCGATGTTGTCGAGCAGGGCCAAGCCCCGCCCCACTCGCAAGAACAATCCCCCGGCCGCACCGAGCGATCCATCGGCCGATCGGCCACTCTCGCCTCCACCGACCTGGCCCTCCTGACCAGGCAGTTTGCGACACTGCTCGTAGCCGGCCTTCCGTTGGTCGAAGCCCTCGGCGTCTTAGTGGACCAAGCCGAGAAGAAACCCATCAAGGCGCTCCTCGCCGATATCCGAGAGCAAGTCCGGGGGGGGAAAGCATTGAGTGCCGTCTTGGAGACATACGGGAAGGATTTCTCTCCGATCTATGTGCACATGGTACGAGCCGGCGAGACCAGTGGTGCGCTGGATCAGATTCTGTTCCGGCTTACAGAGTTCTTGGAGAAACAACTGGCCCTGAGGAACAAAGTCACCAATGCGATGCTCTACCCGCTCATCATGCTCGTGATCGGGTCGGCGATCCTCTTTTTCCTCATTACGTTTGTCGTTCCCAAGATTACGATGGTGTTCGCGCAACAGAAACAAGCCTTGCCGTGGCCGACGGTCGCCTTGATGTCCATCAGCCAGTTCTTTGCCGACTACTGGATGGTATTGGTCGGGGTTCTCCTCGGAGGCCTCTATATGGCACGACGGTTCATTCGGACCGGAGCTGGGTGCATGATGGCGGACCGGATGATCCTGAGACTCCCCTTGATCGGAGACGTCGCGCGGATGGTGTCCATTTCCAGACTCACCAGCACGCTGGCCACGATGTTGGCCAGCGGGGTTCAGCTGCTCGACGCGATGGATGTCTCGAAACGCGTCATGAACAATCGCGTGCTGGAAGAAACGGTCGAAGCGGCACGGCAGAATATCCGCGAGGGCGAGACGATCGCCGATCCGCTCAAGCGAAGCGGCGAATTTCCGGCCCTGGTCACCCACATGATCGCCGTCGGTGAAAAGAGCGGCGAGATGGAGGAGATGTTGCGCCGAGTGAGTCAAATCTACGACGGAGAAGTGGAACGGGTCATCGCCCGCTTGACCTCGCTCATGGAGCCGGTCATGATCCTAGCCATGGGCGCCGTCGTCCTCTTCATCGTCGTCGCGATTCTCTTGCCCATCTTCGAAATGGGCCAGATGGTTCGATAAAACAGTCTTCTGTGAAGGGGTGATGCGTGATAGGCAGAAAGGAACAGGGAGGCATTCGATGAGCACACGAGAGCAGCGAAACCATTGGCCCATGATCATGATGTGGAGAAGAACGCAGGGAGCTTCCAGTCTTCACCCAGCACTCAGCACCCAACACTCGTCACGCCGTCGTTTCTACGAGGAACAGGCCTTCACCTTCATCGAGATCATGGTCGTCGTGGCCATCTTGGCCATTCTCGCAGCCCTGGTCGTCCCACGCATCATGGGCAGAACAGATGACGCCAAGCGCACGGCGGCTAAGGTCCAGATTCGTAATATCGAGGGAGCGCTGCAACTCTATAAACTGGATAACGGTGTCTATCCCTCCACCGAACAGGGCCTCAAGTCGCTCGTTGAAAAGCCCGCCGTCGGAGTGATCCCGAAGAAATGGAAGCTCGGAGGATATCTGCCCAAGCTGCCGGAAGATCCCTGGAGCAATCCCTATAAATATCTCAGCCCGGTCCAACGAGGAGAGTACAAAGTGGAGTACGAAATCACCTCCCTTGGAACGGACGGCGAGGTCGGTGGGGAGGGCGTGAACGCCGACATCACCAATTGGAACCTCGACAAAGAATAGGACGGTAATGGTCACCGGCTATTGGTCACTGGAGAAGACACCCCCGCGTGACGGCTTATGCCGTGCCGTATGCCTTCATCCATCCCCCTCACCCTTCACCTCTCACCCCTTACGCGTTGCAACAGGCTTCACCATCCTCGAAATGCTGATCGTCCTGTTTCTCCTGACTGTTGTCGTGGCCGTCGTCTTCCCGCGGATCAGTCTTACCGAGGACTTGAGCTCTACAGGACGGAAACTGGTCGGCGTCCTTCGAACCGTTCAAGGGCTGGCGACCACGAGCCAAAAGCCCCTGAAGCTCTACCTCGACATCGATCAGGGAACCTACTGGATGATGCTGGTGGAGGGCAAGGAGGAGCGGATCCCGCTTGATCCTGCCTGGAAGATCCCTCGTACGCTCCCGGAATCAATCCGATTTACGGAGGTCTCCATCGGCCAAGACAAACGATTTTCTGGACGTGTCGACGTGTCCTTCTTCGCCAATGGCCGGATTGAGCCGGTCACACTGTATCTGATGGATGCGAAGAACAATCTCTTGGGACTGGCGATCGATTCATTGACAGGAAGAATTCGGGTCAGCGATGAACGACTCGACCCTCCCCTAAACCCAATCATCCCCGACCGAGTCCGGTTGCTCTTGAAGGCAAACCAGCAAGGAGGGGCGGGAGCCTCGCAGAGAGGGTTGGTTCCGAACCAGTAGTAGATTGCAATGGCCCACGATGGACATCGAGCCAAGCCTAACGAAGATGGATTCACGCTACTCGAAGTGCTACTCGCCATCGCCCTGCTGGCAATCGCGCTCCCGATTCTGCTTGGCCTCAGGAATTTCGACCTGGAACTTCAAGAGAGAGCGTCCGAACTGACCTCCGCCACCCTGTTGGCCCAAGAGAAACTATTGGAGACTGAACTTTCAGGACAATATGCGATCGGGGAAACCAGCGGGGAGTTCCTGAACCTCCCGCTTGGTGTACAAACCAACATCCAAGCAGTTCCGAGAGCGGTCGGGTACAGATGGAAACGGACGATCGCCCCTACTCCATTGGAGTTGGTTCGGGAGATCCGGATCAAAGTCTCGTGGCTGCGGGGCGAGTTTGAAGAATCAATAGAGGTCAGCACCTATGTCTTTGCCGGCCGTTCCACCTTTTAAGTCCGGCGCGGGCTTTACGCTCGTCGAAGTCTTGGTGGCGGTAGCCTTGCTCGGCATGGTCGGCGCCATGGTCTTCGGGTCGCTCGTCATGACAACGAGAGCCGTGGAAGCGGGACGAGACCATGTGGCGAAGGAACAAACGATCAGACGAATATTGCGTCTCATGGCCGAAGAAATTGCGCTCAGCAAACGCACTCCCCAGTACCCATGGGTGGGAACGAACGGGACGCAGGACGGACAACCGGCCGACATCCTCGCCATCCTTGCGATGAGTCAGGAATTGAGCACGTCGGCCGCCAAGGAAAGCGAGACGGTTCGCGTGGTGTACACGCGTGAGCGGGATCGGCTCATTCGGTTCGTCCGTCGGAATCTCTATACGCTGACGGATACGCATGAGTCGTTGAGCCAGATGGAACTGGCCGACCGTGTCCACGCGTTCAACATTCGCTATTACGATGACCAGAACCGGATCTGGATCGACGAATGGCCCGCGGTCCAAAAACTCCCCAAGGCCTTGTTGATCGAAGTGACATTTCAATACCCCGATGCCGTTCCATGGACGGTGCGGGAATGGGTGACGATCGGCGCATCATGACCATCAAATGGCCTGAAGCATGGCGAGAAATCCTGGTGTGGACGGGAGGGGGGATCTCCATCCTGGTGTTGTGCCTGATCGCGACGTTCCCGTATGGAATGCTCCAGGCGAGGATCGTGGCGGAACTCACGCGGGCCACGGGGATGGACGTCCGAGTGGCCTATTGGACTGTGGGGCTCCCGCCAAGCCTTGAATGGCAAAACGTTACCTTATCAAAACCGAACTGGACCCCGATCCAATTGGCTGCGTTGCAGGCCAAGCTCGGCGTCACATCGGCATTAAGCGGCACGCTCGGGCTCGATATCGTCGCAAAACTGACGGAAACCGCGTCCTCGACAGATCTCGCGAAAAGCACCATCACGGCCTCGTCACTTTCCTTCGACGGCCCCATCACGATCAAGGGACAGGTGCAGCACGTGGACCTGTCCAAACTCCTCCGCCGCTACGTCACGCACGGCACGCTCACCGGCAACTTCTCCCACCGGGTCAATTCCGGCCAGGCGACCGTCACCGCGATGAAGGGGGAAGGCACGTGGACCGCCGAAGCGACGGACCTGGTGATCGATCAGATTCCGCTCGGAAACGGGCGCACCCTGTCGCTCACATTCAGCCAGGTCTCGGCCGGCCTGGCATGCCGCGACCTCCGTTGTGATGTGACTCAACTGAAGGGCGATGGCATCGACGGCTCCTTTACGGGCGAAGGATACCTTACCCTCCAGCAACCCATACAACAGAGCCACGTGAATCTCACGGTCACGGTCGTCCCGGGCCCCGGATTTGCCTCGAAGGCCGGTACACTGGGCTTTCCCTCGCCACCACCTGGAACGCCTATGACCGTCAAGATCGTCGGGACCTTGGCACAAGCGAGGATTGCATTGTAAAGTAGTTCGGAAGTGTCACGTTCCAAGGTTCATGGTTCACGTATTCCGACAACATGACATTCACAACAAGAAAGATGAGACTCAAGTAGATTCATGTCGATCACAAACGAATGTGTCGGACTGGACATCGGACAAACGGGCTTGAAGGCCGTGCGTTTCCGCCGCCGTCTGAGCGGGCGCGAAACGATCGATTACTTTCAACAGCCCCTCCCGTTCTCCCGTCCCGAAGATCTCGAACCGGCTCGACGCGTGCAGTCGCTGCGCGGATTCCTCTGGCGTAACGGACTCTATGCCACTGACCGATTGGTGACTGCAATTCCTTGTCAGGATCTGTTCGTCAGAACCCTCTCCTTCCCCTTCAAGGATTCGACCAAGCTCGCTCAAGTCGTCCCCTTTGAGGTCGAGAATCTCGTTCCGATGCCGCTCGAAGATCTTGCGATCGGAAGCCTGATCTTGCCGCCCGGACATACAGCGGAAGGCCTGGCCCGCGAAAGCAAGGGCTCGGAGGTCCTGGTCACGGCCGCGCCGAGAGACAAGGTCGCGGAGCATCTTCGATTTCTGGCCCAAGCCGATGTGGAACCCTCGGCGATCAATGTCGACGCGATGGCCCTCTTCTCCGTCACGCAATATCTGCAAGAAGAAGGAGCGGCCGTCCCGCAAGACCTCGCCATCATCGACGTCGGAGCCTCGAAGACGACGCTCTGCCTCGTACAGGGAGGACGTCCTCTGCTCCTGCGAACGATCCTGTGGGGCGGCAATCATCTGACGCATGCCCTGGCTGTCCGGCACGCCTGTAGTTTCGCCGGCGCTGAGCGTCTGAAACGGACGATGGCCGTGGAGCAAGTCCACGGGTTGTTAGAGCCGATCCTGAAAGAGCTCCGCATCACCTTGCAGGCCCAGCTGGGCAACGAGCGCAGCCGCTTGACGCACTGTTGGGTATGCGGAGGCGGGTCAAAACTTCAAGAAGTCGGCGGCTACCTCTCGCGACAATTGGGACTCTATCCGGTCGGACCTCGCCAAGGGTTCGGAGCCGACACCCCACGGGCATTCTCCATCGCGTTCGGCTTGGCAATTCACCCCAAGATCATCCGACCGCGATGGCGATTCGCGTCGGCGCCCATGGAACTCGCGCTCGATCTCAAAGGCGTCACCGACGCAGCGTTGCCCGACAGCGCCACGACCAAACAAGACCGTCGCCTGGCGATCGCCGCCGGTCTGGTCATTGCTATCCTGGCGATCATGGATTTCTCGATTCACTTCTGGCTGCACGACCAGCGGGTCGCTCGACTGAAAACGACCCTGCACAGCCAGTATGAGCAGTTCTTTGGACCGGGTGCGGCGCCAGGAGAAGAGCTCGATCAAGCCCAGTACCGCATCGGAGTCCTGGATAAAGCACTCGGCGCCGTCGATACGGCGGAGGGCAAGGTCCTACACACGCTCTCAACGTTCGTGAAACAACTCCCGCCCGGAACGACGGTCAAGGTGCGCGAACTGACCGTCGACGGAACGACCGTCCTCATGGAGGGTGAGACGATCTCCTTCGACGCCGTGGAGCGACTCAAGCAAACCTTCGCCTCGAGCCCTCGATTGAAAGATGTCGCGGTGACGGAAACCCGAGTGGGCGCAAGCCCCAATCAAGTCGTCTTTCGAATCACGGTCACGGTGGAGAAGTCATGACGCAGAGCGTTCGAGAACGCTGGCGCCAGATGTCGCAGCGTGAGCGCACCCTTGTCCTGGCAGGCGGCATCGTGCTTGGCCTCAGCCTCCTCTTTATCCTGATCGTCGACCCTCTGTTGGACACCCTGGACCGCCTCGGGCGCCAAGAGATTCGAAAGCAGAAAGAGCTGGCCGAACTCACGGTGCTCGGCCAAGCCTATCTCGCCAAACGGGAGCGCCTGACCAAGACCGAGAGTCGCATGCCCGGAGCCGACAGCCACTTCTCCCTGCTGACGTTCATGGAGGAAGCGGCCACCACCGCCCATGTGCGCGAGCGCATCACCAGCATGCAACCGCAAGTCCAATCACTGGCGCAAGGCTACGAAGAAACGGCCGTCGATCTCCGATTGGACGGCATCCAATTGCCGGACTTGCTGGCATTACTCGTGGCCATTGATCAAGCCCCGTACGACCTTCAGGTTCGCCACCTGCAGATCCGCCCCAAATTCGACAATCCGGTCAATCTCGATGCAACCGTGCGGGTCTTGAGCTATGCGAAAAGCTGATGAACGAGGCGTCGCACTGCTCTTAGCCCTCCTGGTGCTCACGCTGCTCACCGCCATGATTCTTGAGTTCGATGCGGAAGCGCGCCGTGAATACCGAGCCGCCGCCGCCTTTCGGGACGACTACAAAACAGGCATGCTGACCCGAGCCGCCGTGCAGGCTGCGCGAGCCGTGCTGCTGCAGGACCTCTTGCGTGAAAAGATGACGGGGCAGAAATACGATGCGCCGACCGATATCTGGGCCATGCCGATCAAGAACTATCCAATTGGGGACGGATTCCTGACCGCGCAGATCCAGGATGAGACGGGGAAATTCAACCTGAACGACCTCGCATCGGCTACGGGAGGCGACATTGAACAGAAAAAGAAAATCCTCCGAGCCAAGCGATTGTTTGAACTGCTCAGGGTCAGCCCCACCCTAGTCGATGCGCTCATCGATTGGATCGACCAGGATGAAGTGCCTCAGCCGGCCGGCGCCGAGAGCCTCTACTACCAATCGTTGAGGCCACCCTATCGGTCCGCGAATAGCCCGTTACCTGGAATGGGAGATCTCCGACTCATCAAGGGGTTCACGCTGGAGATCATCGAACGACTCTCTCCCTACGTGACGGTCTTCCCGCAAGAGGGAGGCGTGCCGATGAACATCAACACCGCGGATCCCATCGTCATTCAGACTCTGGATCCGAACGTCACCCAAACGATGGCCGTGGAGATCGTCCAAGGACGCCCCTATAAAACAAAAGTGGACCTCGATCGAGTGAGTAGCTTTCAAGAGATCGGTCGGACACTGAGAAGCGACTATGATATCAAATCTGACTATTTCTCCGCACGCCTCGCCGTCACCGTGAATGAAACGACCAAGGCCTCATGGGCCGTCCTGAAGCGAGATGCCAGCAAGGGCGAGACTACAGTCGAATATCTGCGGATTCTCTAGGAATGTTTTCAGGTTTGATGTTTCAGGTTCCAAGTTGTCGAGGCCTCCCTCTCAACATGAAACATGAAACGTTGAACTTGCAACTCAGTCCATCGGCACCGTGATCGTGACCTCATTTCCCCGTTCGTTGTAAGTCAGACTGGGAAAGAAGGCTCGCGTCAGTAGAATCCCTCGACCGCTCGCGCCCTCAGATTCGCGCATCTCCTGAGGTCGCGTCAGCACAGCCCGCCACGGGAATCCCTTTCCCTCATCGGTGATTCGGTACTCCAAGTGGTTGTTACTCCGCTCGTGAAACACACGGATCATCACGCGGCGTGCTCTGAGACGAGACTGCGCCAAGCGTTGAGCCAATAACTGATCATAACAACCGTCGGCCAGGGCCTCCTGTTTTTCACGATCCTGAATCTCCAGATTCCCATGTTCAACGGCATTAAAGAGCAACTCTTGCAGCGCACCCTGAATATGGATTCTCTGGACCGGCGGTAATGCGGAAGCGGTCATCTTGAGGAGCCACGAAATAACCCCGGGGATATTCGCAGGATCCGTATCAACGGTTAATTCATAGTCAAATTGTCGAGCCCCTGGCACGTCCAGCGGATGACAGGGCAAGAAGTCCCGAGCACGCTGCAGCACAGAGGATAGCTCTTCTTCGGCAATCGGCTTATGCAGATAATCGATCGCCCCGCCACGCAGGGCCTCGATAATAAGCGGTTCCGGCGCATTGTGCCCCATGACAATCACTGGACATGGCTCATGCCGAGCCTTGAGTTCCTTGACCAATGCCAATCCGGCACCGTCCGGAAGAAACATGTCGGTGATCACAATATCAGGAACGACCTCCTCAAGCTTGGCCATCGCAGCCACAGCGTCCGGGACGCTCATAACCGAAAACCCTCTGTCTTTCACATAGTGCGCAATACGAGATTGCGTCTCCAAACAAGGATCAATGACCAAGAGATGATCAGCTGGTAGTGGCAGATTCATGCGGCCATCCCTTTGTCGTATACCTGACGAAGCGCAACGAGAAGCCGCTGAACTTCCTGCTCCAAGGTGGCATACAGTTGTGCTCCGTTCGCTAGATTTCCTGCTTTCGCAGACTCTTCCAATTCCTTGCAGGCATGAAGGGCAGCCGGAGCGCAAAACTGGAGAAGGGCGCCCTTCAACTTGTGACTCGATCGCGCCACACCCAGCGCATTTCCAGCGTCTAGGGCCGATTGCGCCTCCACCAAGTCCTTCGGACCATGCTCTATAAACAATTCGATCATCATCTGGAACGTCTCTCGGTCATCATCGACGCGGGCGAGGGCCTCATCGAAGCTGAAGACACGATCCTGACTCATGAGATCACCCTCCCGAACTATCTCTGCGGTCAGATGGCGACCTCGATGCCCATCAAGGCCACATCATCAGGAAATTGCTCATGCCCCTGCCAACGCACCGCCTCTGCGATCGTCTCTGTGATGACGGTCTCTAAGGGCTGCCGACCCAGTGCTTGAATCGTCTTCTCCAACCGACCCTGTCCCCACAACTCCCCGTTCGCTGCAGGGAATTCGTACAGTCCGTCGCTGAGCAGGTACAACCGGTCTCCCGGACCAATAGGAAGCGTCGCGGTGACATAGCTTGTTGAAGGATCAAACCCAAGCGGCAAATTTGGTTGGATCATCCAACAGACTTCACCGGACCGGCGGTGAAGCAACGCCCCGCCGTGCCCGGCTGTCGCATAGGAGAGGGTATGGCATCGGAGATCGAGACTCGCGAAGACGATCGTGAAATAGTGTCCAGATTCCGTGAGTGGGAATTGCTTATTGGCTTCCGTCAGAATGGCTCCAGGGTCATTCGAGCCGACATGACGGAGCAAACTGTCTCTTCGAAGAAAAGTGGCAAATGAAGCGGATCGCAACGCCGGCGAAACACCATGGCCGGACGCATCGAGCAAATACAAACCCAGCACATCCTCACTCCACTGCACGACATTGAAGAGGTCGCCGCCCAAGGCGAGAGAGGGTCGGTAGGCATGGGCCATCTGCACGCCGGACAAAATAGTCCCCGGCGCAGGAAGCAGCGACTCCACATAGCGCGCGGCGGACTGAAGCTCCTGTTCGAGCGCCTCCTGCTTCTGGCGGATCTCCTCGGTGGCATCTTTCAACCTTCTGACCAACGTCGCCGCACGCATCCCGGCCTGCACGCGAGCAGTAATTTCGTACTTACTGGCAGCTTTACTCAGAAAGTCATCGGCGCCGCGGGCCAAGCCTTCGGCGATCTGCTCCGGCTGATCATGACTTGTCATCATCAAGATCTGACTCGTCTGGAGTTCCGGATCTTGCCGCACATATTCGCAGAAAGACGGCCCGTCCATTTCCGGCATCATCCAATCCAGGATGGTCAGCTCAGGCCGCTCTCGTCGAAGCGCCTCCAATCCGGCCTTCCCATCACCGGCTTGAATCACCCGATAGCCGAGCCGTTTCAGTCGAGCCACCAAGGCTAGCCGTGCCGTGGGCTCATCATCCACGACAAGAACAGTATGCGGCGGCGGCGAACCGGCGGGATCGGCAGCCGTGGCGGACGACTCAAAGGACATTGGTACTCCGTGAATCAGAGGTTTCTGATGATACGCATTGAGTTTCTAGTTTTCGGAGACTGTTTCCGGGCAACATGAAACTACAAACCAGAAACTTTGAGTTCGAATCGACAACGCTTCACGCCGACCGGCTAGGCTGCGCGTTGATGTCCGGTCAAGGCATCCTGCTCATTATCATAGACCGGAATCAGTTTCTGAATGTTGGCCAGGCTCATAATTTCCCGAACGTAACTTTGCGGCTTCAACATGCTTACTTTCGCCTGACTCAGCTTGAAGTTCTGAGATACAAGCGCCAGCAAGCCGAGGCCGGAGCTGTCCACAAAACGAACTTCGGCCATATCCAAAATCAGATGACGACAGCCCTTCTGTCGGATCGCTTCAACCGCTGTCTTGAACTGCTCACGATTGGCATAAGTGAGATCTCCTGTCATCTCAAGAACCACACCGTTCGGCACGGGGCGTTCTTTTGTTTGCATCGCCATGACTCCCCCCTTTATGTATGCAGATAGTCCTGACCGGCTCGTGTCATTCCACTATGCGGCTCGAGCGGCAACCGCGGCATCTTCCGTCGGAAACACTGCAATCATCTTGTCGATATTGGCCATCTCCAAGACCTGCTTCACAGTACCCTGCGGGCCCACCAAGCTGATCCATCGTTCCTCCACGGACAACTGTTAAGACGTCAGGGCCAAGAGGCCCAGTGCGGAACTGTCCATATACGTCGCCTCGTGCAGATCAACGATGAGATGCCTGCCGCCAGACGCTCCATACGCCGTCACCACAGAAGAGAAGTCTTTGCGGTTGCGATAGGTGAAGACATCGTCGACATGGATCACGGTTGCGTCACGCCAAGCTCGTTGAGTGATCGGCATAGGAACTCCAGACTCGTCAACACCTCAGATAGGCCAAGATGGCTCCGGCAATGTCACCCAGCGGCAGAACTTTGTCGACCGCACCGGCTTTGATCGCCTCTTTCGGCATGCCGAAGACCACGCAACTCGCTTCGTCTTGAGCGATCGTAAACGCGCCGGCCTGTTTCATCGTCAACATTTCTTTGGCGCCGTCGCCCCCCATGCCTGTCAAGATGACACCCACGGCATTGGCCCCGGCGTACCGGGCGACCGAGGCGAACAGGACATCGACCGACGGGCGATGGCGATTGACCGGCGGGTCCTGGTTGATCTGAACCGTGTACCGGGCGCCGCTCCGGACCAGCGCCATATGATAACTGCCGGGAGCGACCAAAGCATGCCCCGGCAGCACGCTGTCCCCGTCTTCCGCTTCCTTGACCGAGATCCGGCAGAGATCGTTCATGCGATCGGCCCAGGTCTTGGTGAATCGTTCCGGCATATGCTGTGTGATCAAGATCGGTGGCGTATTCGGAGGAAGCGCCATCAATACCTCTTTCACCGCTTCGGTTCCACCGGTGGAAGAACCGATGGCAATGATCGTATCGGTCGTCTTGATCATCGCCGAACTGAGCAGTTTCGTCGGGGCCGCCGCCCCCGGTGCGGCAGGCTGTTTTGAACGCACCGTCGCGCGCGCCGCCGCCTTGATTTTGCCGATGAGATCCTGCGCCACCTCCTCCATTCCCTCTCGAAGGTCGATTTTCGGCTTCGTGATGAAATCCACGGCGCCGAGTTCCAGGGCCCGCAAGGTCGTTTGACAGCCGTCCTCGGTCAACGAACTCACCATGATGACCGGCATGGGATGCCCACGCATGAGCTTTTCCAAAAAGGTGAGCCCATCCATTTTTGGCATTTCCACATCAAGCGTCAGCACGTCAGGATTAAGTGCTTTGATCTTCTCCCTGGCGATATAGGGATCGGGGGCTGATCCAACCACCTCGATCTCACGATCCTTGGACAGCAGCATGGCCAACACTTGCCGCATCAGCGCCGAATCGTCGACCGTCAGAACTCGAATCTTCTTCATAAGGCTCCCAGGGAAAGCATTCAGCGCTCAGCTGTCAGCGTTCAGCTTCGGATCTTTTTACTGAAGACTGCTGGCTGATAGCTGTCATCAGAACAACATCACATCCTCCGTCGGCTGCTCTTTCCGCTGTGTAATGCGCGCACTGTATTCAGTCTCCCGCTCGACGATCGTCCGATTCTTGAGCCGTTCGATCTTTTTCATCAGCACACGCCCCGAATCGGTAAAGTAATAGACTTTCCTCGGAAACATATCGCCGAGATCCGCCTTGACAACAGCCAACCCCTCGCTCTGCAGATACTGCGTCACCCACGCCGCGTTGTTGGCCCCCACATCGATCTTCCCCTCATAGATTTTCCCGGCTCCGAACAGCTTGACCTCCAGTCGGCTTCTCAGCCCTCCACGCTTCAAAATGCCGTTGATCAGCGACTCCATGGCGAAGGACCCGTACCGGGTCGGCTCGCCCCAGGCCGAACCGTCTCTTCCCTTCGGCTCCGGCAGCATGAAGTGATTCATCCCGCCCACGCCGGCGACCGAGTCGCGGATGCAGGCGGAAATACAGGACCCCAGCACGGTGTAGACCACCATCGGTGCCGCGCTGACAAAGAACTCTCCCGGAAGAATAGACGCTATTTCATGAGGAAACCGACTGTCCCGCATACGCCGCACATGGCTGAACTCTTCGTTGTCAATCACCGGATAAATCCTATGGCGCTTTGTAATACACGGTCGGGACGACCGTCTGAAAAGGATGCTTAAGCCACTGCAAGCTTTCTGAGTGCCCGATAAAGAGATAGCCGCCAGGTTTCAAATACCCATAAAACTTGTTGACAAGTGTCTCCTGCGTCGGGCGATCGAAGTAAATCATGACGTTGCGGCAGAAAATCAGGTCGAGCGGGGTCGTGATAGGAAACCGCTCGTCCATGAGATTGATCCGGCGAAACTGGATCATGGCGGCCAAATGCGGTTTTACCTTGTACAGTCCCCCGCTGCCGTCTCGTCCGCGTAAAAAATGACGATGCAGGAGGTCGGGAGGCACATCACGAAACCGGTCTTGGTCGTAGACCCCCGATGCCGCCTTGGCTAAGACCCTGGTCGAAAGATCCGACGCCAAGATCTTGCAATCCCACTGCGCGACATCCTGGACGCTCTCAAATAATGTCATGGCGATCGTATAGGGTTCTTCTCCGGTCGAACAGGCGGAGGACCAGATTCGTATCTGCTTGGCCGCCGCCAACCCGGGAAGAATGGTGGTGCGAAGAAATTCGAAATGTTGCGGTTCGCGAAAGAAATCCGTCTTGTTGGTAGAGATCAGATCCAGCATCTGCGTGAACTCTTCTCGAGTCGCGTCCTCTGTAATCACGCTGTAATACTCGGAAAATGTCTGAATCCCGAGATGCTGCAGCCGTTTTGACAGGCGGGACGCCACCAGCGTGCGCTTTTGCTCATTGAGCGAAATACCACTCTCGTCGTAGATCAAGGTGCGAAAACGTTCAAATTCTTCTGTCGTAATCGTGTGGCCCATAGGGGGACTCCGCTTCGCTTGCCCACAGAAGAGATGCGCGGCATGCCCGGCTGTCTTAGTGGCTAGAATCTTGTCGGTCGATGGAGTGAAATTCTTGACTGCGCGGTGGGGAGATCCCAGGGAAAGAATGGATAAAGCCCCCAGGCAGAGCGTTGACGCCATTCCTTCTCATCCGATTGTGAGACGAGCCCCTTCACTCAGACAGCGGCTCGGGATACGCTCAGCCTGATCGAGAAGCTGCCGAGGCGATACCCCTCCGCCTGAAGCAGAAGGGGTCAGCGCGACGTACCTGCCCTTAAAATTCCTCGAACTCTTCCTCCTTTGTCCCGCTGGCCTTAACGGTGGAGAGCGTATTCGGACTGCGCATCGGCCTCACCCCAGCAAACTGTTTCCGGACTCCCGCGCGGGGCGATTGCGGTTTGCTCGGGGCCGCATCATCATCGCCTCCTTTCACATACACATCGTGAATCGCAAGGGCGGTGCTCCCACGATGCATCTCGACGGCCTTCATCCTCGCCTTCTGCGTCTCGGTCACCTGAGTCTTGAACAGCGAGACGTGGGTGAGCAGACTATTCGCTTGTTGAGTCATGGTCTGGCTGGCGCTGGTTGTTTGTTCGACCAAAGCGGCATTCTGCTGCGTGGTTACGTCCATCTGCATGATCGCCTTGTTCACTTGGTCGATCCCGCTCGCCTGTTCTTGCGAGGCCGCGCTGATCTCTGCAATGATGTCCGTCACCCGCTTGACGGAATTCACAATCTCTTCCAGGGTCTTGCCGGATTGATTGACCAGCTCGCTTCCGTCCATCACACGCTGAATCGACTCATTGATCAGCCCCTTGATCTCCTTCGCCGCCGTCGCGGACCGTTGTGCCAAGTTACGAACCTCCGACGCCACGACCGCAAACCCCCGGCCATGTTCGCCGGCCCGCGCGGCCTCGACCGCAGCATTCAACGCCAGCAGATTGGTCTGAAACGCGATCTCATCGATCACCGTGATAATGTCCGCAATCTTCTTGCTGCTCTTGTTGATCTCCCCCATCGCATCGACGGCTTTCTTGGTCACCGCGCCACCCTTGTCGGCGGTGTCGCGAGCCGCAATCGCCAGCTGATTGGCCTGTTTGGCATTGTCCGCGTTCTGCTTCACGGTGGCGGTCATTTGCTCCATGGAAGCGCTCGTTTCTTCCAGAGAACCGGCCTGCTCGCTGGTCCTCTGCGACAAATCTTCACTCCCTTTGCTGATCTCTTCCGATCCGGCGGTCACCGATTCCACTGCCTCTCGCACGACCGTGATCGTTTCCGTCAGCTTATGCACTGCCCCATTGAGGCTAGACTTCATCAGCTCAAACTCACCGTGATACATGCCCGTCATTGAACGAGTTAGATCGCAGTCCGCCAACGCCGTCAAAACCATCTGTGCTTCCCGGAGCGGAGTCACCACCGCATCGAGCAACTGATTGACGCTGGCTGTCAGTGCTTTGGCCGCCCCCTCGAATTGCGTGATGTCGATTCGATTGGATAAATCGCCGGCCGCGGCGGTCTTGATAAGTTTTTCTACCTCATTTTGCGCCAACCTCTGACCGGTCACGTCCGTGGCGAACTTGACGACTTTGCACACCTTGCCGGCGGCATCCAGAATCGGGTTGTACGAGGCCTGAATCCAAACCTCCTTGCCCCCCTTGCCCACTCGCCGGTACACCCCCGCATCGTACTCGCCCCGGTTCATGCGCTGCCAAAACGCCATATACTCACCACTGTTCGTGTACGATGCCTCGCAAAACATCCGATGGTGCTGCCCTTTGATCTCCGCTAATGAGTAGCCGAGAGCGTTGAGGAAATTCTCGTTCGCCGTGAGCACCGTCCCGTCCGGACTGAATTCGATTACCGCCTGGGCACGGTTCAGCGCACCCGTAATCCCCTTCATCTCTGACGCGCTCCTTTGCTCCTGTTCGACTTTGCCCTGCATCGTCTCGGCCATCAGGTTGAAAGCCACCGCCAGCTTCCCGATTTCGTCCAGAGACGTGACCTGTGATCGATGGGTCAGATTGCCGTTTTGAAGTTGCTCCGCTGCCGCCAGCACATTGGACAGATTCTCGACGATCAACTTGGAGATGAACCACATGACAAACGCACCGATACCGGCCGCGGCGAGGATGGTCAGGACCATCAGCCAATTCGAGGTCACATTCAAGTCGTGGCCGGTGTTGTAACTTTCTTCCGCCTGTCTACTGTTTTCCTTGACCAACCATTCGACCGTGCTATTGAGCACCTTGACTTTCTCGGTCAGATCGGTTTTCTGCATCTCTGCCGCAGCGTCCTTGCTGTGATTCTTGCTGAGCTGCAACATTTTCTTGCGGATTTCCATATACTCTGGGACCCCGGCCTTGAATGATTCAAAGATCTTCCACTCCTCTTCCGTGGCGATGAGCGGAGCGTACTTCTCCAACTGCCTCTCTATTTCCTTGTCCAGCTCGATGATGCCTTGCTCCAGCTCAGCCATCCTGGCTGAATCAGTGGCCAGGATGTGCCATACGACGAGGTTGCTCCTGCGCAGCATCTGCGCGCGCAGGTCACTCATGATCGTGACTCCATGCAAGTTCGTCTTATAGATAAACTCCGCGTTCGCATTCAGCCGACTCATGCCCACCATCGACATGCCTCCGATAGTCAGCATTAAGACGCCGACGACCGCGATGCCACTGAGCATTTTCAGTCTGATGTTAAGATTCTTGAACCTGTTCAGCATACAACCTCCCTTCCAAGATCACCCTTCATCGCCGTCCGAAGTCAGTCGGCCATTCGCCCGCACTGAGACCCTTCACAGCCGGATTTGTGACAGTCCTCTATCGGCTGATGCAGGCACATCATGAGTCACACCCTGTCCCTTCCGATTACCGCCATTGGCTACGGCGCCGCCACCTGAATTAGAATTCTTCGAACTCATCGCCTGCACTGTGGCGATCCTTGCCATTACCGGCTGCAACTCCGACCGACCCTTCGTGTTCCACAGACTTGGCTGCAAGCGGTTTCTTAGAGGGCAGCTTGGAACCAACCATCGGCTTAACCGGCGGCCTGCTTACCGGACGCGCGGTCTCTCGCTTCGTCATGACCTGAGGTGGACTCGGATTTCTCACTGATCGCAGTCATGGATTGCTTCTTACTTTGATAGGTTCAACATCAAATATTCTGATCGCATGGTCCCCACCGCTCGGGAATTGAGCGACTGATGGCATCACCCGGTGTTCATTTCCGTTGAGCATTCACACAGCGGCCCCGGCGGCGGCTTCCTGTAGATCCCCCTCACAGAGCAACCCATCCATGTCTAGCAGCGCTACGAGCTTGTCACCGGATTTGCCGATACCGTTGAGAAAGCTCACATCCACACTAGCTCCGAATTGCGGCGACTGCTGCATGTCTTTCTTCTCGATGTTCAACACATCCGACACGGAATCCACCACCAGGCCCATGACCTTGTCCCGTACGACCACAACAATAATGACGGTGAAGGCCGTGTAATCGATCGTCGGCATGCCGAACTTGGTACGCAGTTCGACGATCGGCACGATCGTGCCTCGGAGATTCAACACGCCTTTGATGTGCGAGGGTGTATTGGGGATCTTCGTCACCACCGTGTAGCCCTTGATCTCCTGGACACGGAGGATGTCCACCCCGTAGAGCTCGTCGCCCAGATTGAACGTCAGGAACTGGCTGCCGTCCGTCGTGAGGCCGATCTGTTGATGGAGCTCTTTTGTCGCGGTCTCAACCGTCACAGTAGCCATGTCATCCTCCTCTTAAGAATCCCCACTCTGAGAACTCGTTTCAGATTTCACGCTTCGACTTCTTGCCTGACACCTGCCACGGGCCGCTACGCGGCGACCTGTGTAGCCTGGCGCGCGATCTGCAGGAGACCGCGCACATCCAGGATGAACCCGACCGTCCCGTCGCCGAGGATCGTGGCGCCTGCGATGCCCTCGACCTTGCGGAAGTTTTGCTCCATGCTTTTGATCACGACCTGCTGCTGGCCGAGAATCTCATCCACCATCACCGCCACCTGTTCTCCTTCTGTCTCGAGAATGAGCAGAATGGCCTGGGTGGGATCGGTGATCTCTGGCTGAAGAGAAAACACTTCATACATACGCACCACCGGCAAATAGGTGCCGCGCACGTTGATCAGTTCGCCCTTCTCGACGACGGTCTTGATCATGCCGGCCTTGGGCTGGATGGACTCCAAGATAGACAACAACGGCACGATATAGGTCTCTTGCCCGACACGAATCGTCATGCCTTCGATGATGGCGAGCGTCAGCGGCAGTTTGAGCGTAAAGACCGTCCCGCGTCCCTCCGTCGTCTTGATGCTGACGGTACCCCCCAGCGTTTCGATGTTGCGCTTGACGACGTCCATACCGACGCCACGGCCCGAGATATCGGTGATTTTCTCCGCCGTCGAAAATCCAGGCTTGAAGATCAAGGACCAGATCTGGTCGTCCGGTAACTTATCGTTTTCAGAAATCAACCCCTGCTTGATCGCCTTAGCAAGAATCTTGTTGCGATTGAGGCCGCGGCCGTCGTCTTCGACGGTAATGCAAATACTGCCGCCTGCATGAAACGCATTGAGCCTGATCGTTCCCAGTTCCGGCTTATTGTTGTCCAGCCGTTCTTCCGGGGCTTCCAATCCATGGTCGGCTGAATTCCTGACCAAATGCGTGAGCGGATCGTTAATGGATTCGATGACCGTCTTATCCAATTCTGTCTCTTCCCCGGACAGGACAAGCTGGATCTTCTTGCCCGCCTTGGCCGAGAGATCGCGCACCAGTCGCGGGAATCGGGCAAAGGCCGTGCCGATGGGCAACATGCGGATGCTCATAACCCGTTCCTGAATCTCTCGCGTATTGCGCTCCAATTGGGCCACCCGCTCCAGCAACACCGGCATCTGGCTCATCTCAAAGCGGGCGCCGAGATCGCTCAGCATCGACTGGGTAATCACCAGTTCACCCACGAGATTGATCAGCTTATCGATTTTGTCGGTGTCCACGCGAATCGAGGCCGTATCGGTTTTCTTCGATTGAGCGGCCGCCTCCATCTTCCGTTGTTTCTGGAGTGCCTGTTCAACTTGCTGAGGGCTGGCGGCATGTTGCTCGATTAAGATCTCGCCGACCCGCTTTTGTTGCGCCAACGCCCCGTCAAGCGCTTCACGCGAGACGACGCCGCTCTCGACCAGAATCTCTCCCAGGGGCTTGGGCTCATCCTCACTGCCCTCAGAGGTGAGGGGTGAGGCGTACGGTGGCGCAGACGAACGGTGCCCCTCGCCCTTCACCCCTGACGCCTCACCCCTAACCTCTTCAATCGTGAGTACACTGTCTTCGCGGACGAACTCGAATACGGCTTCGACGACTTGCCGGTCTTTCCCGGTCCTCACCCGCATGCTCCAGGACAAGTAGCATCTCTCCGGGTCCATATCGGCCACATCAGGAAGCCGGGAGTCGTCGACTTTGACTTCAGACAAGGTTCCCAGAGCCCCAAGCTCTTTGAAGATCTGCAGCGGGTCGAGACCGCGCTGAAACAGCCACTCGGGCGGAGTCCAGTGGATCGTATAGACATGCGCATGGTCGATAGACATCACCGCCGCCGCTTTGGCCGGGTCCGCCGACTGCCCTGCCGGCGGGGCGTTCAAGGCGCTGGCAGCCGCCAGTTCAGCCGCGAGCCGCTGAACCGTCTCATTGTCCACCGACGCGCCGGTCTTCGCCGCATCGATCAATGTCTTGAGGCAGTCCGTGGACTTGAGTAGCAGATCGGCGATCTGTGGCGTGACGACCTTTTGTCCGTTGCGCAACAGATCGAGCAACGTTTCCATCTTATGGGTAAACTGCGCCACCGCACTGAAGCCGAACATGCCGCTCGCGCCCTTGATCGAATGGGCCGAACGAAAGATCTTGTTGAGGAGATCCCGATCCTCTGGATGCTGTTCCAGTTCCAACAATCCTTCCTCGACAACGGCTAAATGCTCCGCGGCCTCCTCAAAAAAGGCGTCTTGAAATTGTGCAAAATCGTTACTCATCTTGAACCTCGTCGTCCGCTGGCAGGCTTCACGTTTCGGGTTTCGCGCTTCATGTTATCGGATGGCCGCTTTCCTCAACTTGCAACATAAAACCAGCAACTCAAAACATTCCCCGTGGTTGAAAGGCTATGCCGGCAGCACTTTAGCGATAGTTTTCAGCAAAACGTCCGGATTGAACGGCTTGACGATCCATCCCGTTGCGCCGGCTTCTTTGCCCTCTTTCTTTTTTTCCATCGCCGACTCCGTCGTCAACATGAGAATCGGCGTGAATTTGTAGGCGGTCAACTGCCGCAGTTTCTTGATCAGGGTGATCCCGTCCATTTCCGGCATATTGAGATCCGTCACGACGATATCCAGTTTGGTTCCGGCTGCGACTTTACTCACCGCGTCTTTCCCATCTTCCGCTTCTATCACGGTAAACCCGGCGTTCGTGAGGGTGAATGCGACCATTTGCCGCATGGTGCGTGAATCATCGACGACCAAGGCTGTCTTGCTCATATTGCCCCTCCGGCTTCAGTAGGCCTCGTTCTAGAACAACGTCACGGAATCCGTCTCGTTCTTGGATGGCTCGATGTCTATTGGCACGGGCTCGAGATAATCAGACACGCCCCCCGCCTCGTGCAGGCGGCGTTCGGCATCCATCGTGTAGCTGCGCTCCATCCGCTGCAGCGCCGCGATCTCTTGTTGTGCCTTCGGATTCTCAGGCCCTTCCAACAACACCTGCACGTGCTGCTGGAGTTGGTCCAGCGCCGACCCGACATGTTCCAACTTCTGCCGCGTAATGTCCTGGAACTGCATCGCCATCACCACCTTCGACAAACTGGCCGCTTTATCTGTGGCAGTGATGGCCGCGCTGGAAGAGGCCAGGACTTGAAGATAGCCCATCAGCTCCATCGCCGCTCGCTCGGTTTCTTGTGTCACGGCCGCCATGTGCGCCTTGAGAATCGGAATGATCTGCACGGCATCGTTCCCGAAACTTTCCCAGGCTCGTCGATGGGCCTCACGCTCCACATCCCCGACGTCAGCCGCCTCTCTGATGCTTCCGCCGGGCACTTTCGATGAATTCATCGTCTTGTTCTCGCTCCGCTCGTGGCAGTCTCAATACCCCGCAGCTTATCGTCCCTGTGGAGAACGACCCTGCATATCGCTCGCCTGTCCTGAACGCCGGACGTCTATCCCCAGCTCGGAGCCGTGACTCGTCATTCACTGAGTGACCCAGTAAATCCCAGCTGCTGTAATCGTGTCTGTAGGTCCTCGGAGATCCCCGACACGAACATTCGGTTTTGTTTCTTAGCGGCCAGCAGCAGCTGAATCGCCGCCGTATCGACTCTGGCGACAGCGCTGAGGTCTAATGACACCAACCCATCGTTTGTGAACAACTTCGTCAGCGCGTCTTTGAATTCACTCGCTTCGAAAATAGTGATATCCCCTTTCGGAGCGAGATGTCTGGGGTTCTGATCATCCGCCTGGGATGGTTGCGGGGATGATGATTCCGTGGCCATAGCGCAAGCCCCTCCTGACTGAAAGTACTGAATCCTATTGTCGGCTGCTGAGGATCAAGACTTGAGTGCCGACTGCATGAAATGCGAACCCCACCTATGGCGTTGGCGATTGCCCCTCGCCGGATAGTTCCGGAACAAACTGCGACGCGCTCTGCGGCACATCCTCCGTCGATCGTCCGAACGCGTCCGCGCTGTTTCCCGTCTCGAGGACAGGAGCGGGCGGAGCCTGTTCAAGAATGACGACCTCCACTCGGCGATTCTTGGCCCTCTGTTCCGCATCTGAATTGGCCGTGATGGGCCTGGTGTCGGCATGCCCGACGGCCGCCAGGTGATCCGCCGGTACTCCGTAGAGCTCCGACAGCACCCGCACCACCATCACCGCCCGTGTCGAGGACAATTCCCAATTGGACGGAAACAGCGCCGTCCTGATCGGGACGTTATCGGTATGGCCTTCGACACGCGTATGGCGGTTCAATTCCAGGATGACACCGCCCAATCCTTCGAGAAATGGCAACGCTTCAGCTCGAACCGTCCCTTCACCGCTATTGAACAGCAGTCTGTCTGGAATCCTAATCACAATATCTCCATTGATTTTCTGGACGACAGTGACGAACGCCACCAGGTCCTTCACTTGCTTGTCGCTGATAGCCTGGATCTGCTTATTGAGGTGTCGAAGAACCGTCTGCTTGGCATCGGATGGGTTTCGCCCCTGCTGAACCGATTTGGCCTCGCCGATGTTGATGATCCGGTTTTCTCCAGAATGATTAGAGAGTGGATTCAGCGCCGCCTTGATCGATTCGCTGACGGTCCGATACCGCCCCACATTGACGGACGAGATCGAGTACATCACAACAAAGAACGCAAACAGCAACGTAATAAAGTCGGCATAGGAAACCAACCACCGCTCGTGATTTTCATGCTCTTCGTGTTTATGCTTCGCCATTGACGACCGTGAAAGGTGAAGGGTGTGAGTCAGCCCTCTTCATGGCGTCCACGAGACACGAGAGTCGCTCGCCTCGCTGAGTCGAAGCCGGCTTCACGAACGACATCATTTTTTCGCTTCCTTCGTGCGTTCGCTGTGGGGAAGAAAGCTTTCCAGCTTCTCCTGCAGCAATCGGGGGTTTTCACCCTGGGCCAGTCCTACCAGTCCCATGATGATGACGTTGCGTGACCCGGCTTCCTCCTTCAACTTGAACTTGATCTTATTGGCCAGCGGCAAGAAAAAGAGGTTGGCTGCTCCCACGCCGTAGACCGTAGCGACGAACGCCACCGCAATACCGCCACCCAGTTTTGAGGGATCGGCCAGATTCTCCATCACGTGAATCAGCCCGAGCACCGCGCCGATAATGCCGACGGTCGGTGCGTACCCACCCGCGGCTTCCCATACCTTGGCCGCATGGACGCCTTGCTCCTCATGGTGTTCCACCTCAATCTCAAGGATCTCGTGCACGGCTTTCGGATCGGTTCCATCGACGATGAGCTGGATTCCCTTCTTCATGAAGGGATCTTTGATGTCTTTGAGTTTGCCCTCAAGTGCTAGCAACCCTTGTTTCCGTGAGACGTTTGCAAGATCCAGGATCAACTTGATGGTTCCCTTATTGTCGATATGGGGGCCTGCGATCGCCAGAGACAGGGAACTGAACGCCTTCATGACCACCGACAGCGGATTCTGCACACAAATCGCTCCGAACGTCCCGCCGATCACGATGATGAAGGCCGTGAGCTGCATAATCGAGCCGATGTGCCCACCCTCCAGTATTTGGCCTCCGATAATGGAGCCCAACGCCAACACCAGCCCGAGTATGGTTGCAATATCCATGATGCAAGCGCCTCATTTGAATCCGAACTGAGCCAGGATATCGTCAGCGACCTGTTGTTTCATGGCGGTCGTGTTCGATGCCTCGAGTTGTTTGAGCAGGTCGCCTGCGGTTCCGGAGGCGGTCGACCCATTGCCACTCTGCTGGAGTCCGAAGATGACGACGAGTTCCACCAGCTTGCCTTGGACTTCATCGAGAATCGCCACAAGTTTCTTCACTCGCTGCGCGACTAAGTCTTGAAAGGACAGGGCGGTCATGATCTCCGTCAGATGCTTGTCGTCCTGCAGCAGAACGGACGACACCTTCTCAAGTCGTTCCACAAGTGACTTGCAATCCATCGCCCGCAGGATCTCGATGACGGCGGAGAGATCTTTGGCGATCTGCCCGTGACCATCCTGAATCATCTCCGTCAGGCGCATCACTTCCAGTGTCCCGTCCTCCGTCATTTGTTTGAGATCGCTCAAGTGAGCCGCAGCCGCCGGAAGCTGCACACTGCTGGACGAGAGCTGAGGACTGGCCTCCGAGAGGGTCCTCATCGTGTCTTTGACGAAACGAGCTAATTCGCCGAGCTCTTCGTATAATTTATGCCCGCCGTTTTCCACGCTACCTCCATCATTCATTACAAGTTCTGACGGCCACCCTCATGCCCACGGACTATTTGAATATCTTGCCGAGCTTTTCCTGCATCGTCTCAGCCGTAAAGGGTTTCACGATGTAATTGCTGACGCCCGCCTGCACCGCTTCAATAAGGTTGCTTTGTTGAGCCTCGGCCGTCACCATCAGCACAGGAATGGCTTTGAGCTTTTCATCCGCCCGAATGGCTCGGAGCATGTCGATACCCGTCATGACCGGCATGTTCCAGTCGGATACCACAAATCCGAACGTATCGGCCCGCAGTTTTTGCAGCCCTTCCTGTCCGTTTTCGGCTTCTTCAATATTGGCGAATCCCAACTGTTTCAGGATATTTTTGACGATTCTCCTCATCGTCACCATGTCATCGACCACCAGGATCTTCATACTTGGATCGGCTGGCATAACGTCTCCTTTTTTTACTCTACAGTCACAGCGACGAGGTCCGACGGTCTATCCAGAATGGGATGGTCGGATCTTTCCACGACCGCTCGGCGCTTCATCCAATATCGGCACATTGGCCCAGCGACCTGAGCCGGAATGGCTTGCCTCAGCGCAAACTTTCTCCTATGGGTGGGACAGGGTCGCCGTGCGTGGAGAAAGATGTGTTCCCAAGCGGCAGGCTCCGGTCGGATCATGCCCACCACTCATGACCATGGCGCCTTGCCGTCTAGGAGTGGGAACGTCGAGTCCTTCTGCCAATCAATAAGGCAGCCACTCGTCGGTTACGAGGCTTGTCGAGACCGACCATGCATCCACTCATGGATGTCACGGCGAAGGAACCGCCAGTGCTTTCCGATTTTTGATGCCGGCAAGTCACCGACTCGGGCAAGCTTATAGACGGTGGACTTCGGTACCCGAAGGAACCGAGCCACCTCCATCACCGTGAGAATTTCTCCCTCTCGTACGGTGACTTCCTCGGTCTGAATCGCCGTTGCTGTAGATACTTCATTATTCATGACAACTGAGGTATCGGCGTGGCGGTTTGAAAACTTGAGCACCCAATGGGAGCGAATCTCGGGCTCCACCCTTCGCTTCACACCCTTTCCACTCGGATGCCTGATGCCCATTCATGTTTCTCCACGACCGACCGACAAAGGATCTGCGACTGGGCCTAAACCAATAGGAACTGTACACAATGGCGCGTGTGATTTCGGTCGCGTCGGGCAAAGGCGGGGTCGGCAAAAGTGTGGTGGCGGCTAACCTGGCTCTCCTCTTGGCACAGAGGGGGCAGCAGGTGGTGCTTGTGGATCTCGACGTCGGCGGCGCCGACGCACATGTGCTGGTCGGCCTCCTCAATCCGCCATTTACCCTGACCGACTTCCTCAACCATCGCATTGAGCAGCTGGATGATCTGGCTCACCCGCTCCCCATTCATCCGAACTTGCGGATTATTCCCGGCACCGGCGATACCTTAGCGACAGCCAACATGTCCTATTCACAGAAGAAACGCCTGATCCGGAATTTTCAAGATATCCGCGCGGACGTGATCGTCGTCGATATCGGAGCAGGAGCGAGTTATCATACTCTCGATTTTTTTCTTATGGCCGACCATCACGTCGCCGTCGCAACGCCAGACCCCACCTCCGTCTTGGATCTCTACCGGTTTCTTAAGCTCGCGGCGATTCGTCGTGTTTTATCGCTGTTCGTGATGCGGAATGTGATGGCGGAAGGCCTAGCGAACCGGGATTACAGCAGTGTGGAAGAGGTGTTAGACGTCGCGGGCAAGACGGATGAGTCCGGTCGTGCGATCGCAGAAACTACCCTGCGAGCATTTCAGCCGACCCTCATCCTCAATCGCGTATCGGGACGCGCTCGCGTCAACGTACTTCAGCTGAGGAAACTGCTCAAAGAGTATGTTGGTGGCGATTTGACCCTGCTGGGTGAGATTCCGGACGACCCTGCGATGGAACAAGCGGTACGTGCGTACGTCCCGGTGGTTCAGCACGCTCCTTCCTCACCCGCTTCGATTGCAATCAACAAGTCAGCAGATGCGCTATTGCAACTATTCTCAAACCCATTATCGCGTGCGGCATGACTGAGTATGCAAGATACGGACAGCCTGTGGTGTTTATCCTTACAGCTATCTTTCAAGAGATCAACAAGATCACTCTCTCCTCACATCAGATCTGATCGGTTACCGATTTTTTCGCACAATGACTCCGTACCATCCGAGGCCATCATACTCCTGGTACCCAATGGTCTTGGCATAGGCAACCACTTCGTGCCCGCTGTTAACATAAAAGCCCCGTTGACGTCCTTGATGATTCAGCATGAACGGCTGCAAGATCTCTTGATTGTCTGACGCAGCGATAATGCGAAGACCTTTGTCAAGTAGCATCACGCGCGTGCGCTTCCAGGCTTCCTCTGAAATCAATGCCTCTTTCTGAACAATGGTTTGTGATTGATGTTCCCAATCGAAGACGACCCCCAACACACCGATCACTTCTCCGTCTATCCGCCCTTCCTTCCGGACAGCGGCTGCATACACGGCGACTAGTTTACCCTCATGAAGCGGGTCGTAATAAATATCGTCGACGACGTACTCATCTCCTCGCATTGTTGCCATGGCCTTCTGAAACCATGGCAACTTCGACCCATCGGCACCGACTATCCTGGGAAATTTACTCGGCTGTGAGCAGGCCAGGATCGTTCCGTCGACACCGACTAAGACGAGATTGAGGTAGATTGAATAAAATCGATTGATCAGCCCAAGTCGTTCAGAGGCATGATGAAGGGCGGGCCGGGCCAGTGATTTCAGTCCATGCACCAACGCTTCATCCGTCGCCCACCAACGAACATCCGCGGTACGCTCAAACAAATTTCGCACGATCAGCTGCACGAGAGTCTGCGCCATCTCTGAAAGACGATCGCACTCTTTTTCAGTAAACTGCCGTTCCAGCTCGCTTGTCTCTTCACCGATTGCCCCCAGCTCTCTGGAGGCCTCGGTGGCTTGCCCAGCCAAGTGTTTGACTTCCGTAGCGACCACGGCAAATCCTCGACCGGCTTCACCGGCTCGCGCAGCTTCAATCGTGGCGTTCAGCGACAGCATGGTGATCTCATTGGTGATCCTCGCATTCCTATCTCGATAGTCATCAATCCGTTGTTGGACGTTCTTGATGACTTCTTTAATGCTGGACCGACTCATAGTATTCCCCCTCGACCTGGGTGATGTGGTAAATGAACGTTAGCGGGCTAACCCGACTGACTACGGCGCGCCCGCAGCCGTTCTGCTTGTGTATGGAGAATGTGGCGGATCAGATATTCCTGGTCGTCGGGCTTCAGATCTACGAATTCGGTGGCAACAGCAAACTCCAGTCCATCGGCCTGAGGGACGGAACGAATGACTTTGACCAACGCCTGGATGAGCCTGAACGGCGGAAGAATCATCTTGATCGCGAGCTGGTCACCGGCGGTGAACTCTCGAAGGGAGACGAACCCCATGCCTCCCCCGCTCAGATTGACATCCGTCGGTCGCGCCATCGTGACACTTGCCGGATGAGTCATTGCCAAAGAATTGAGGATGACTTCAAGTACGTAGTCGACTTTCATGATCCAGGGGAGCACCGGTGAGCCGATCAATGACTCTCCCGTACGCGCGAGCAGATCCGCAGTCGGTTGCGTGACGACGGCAGAGATCATCTCCGGGGTGGCGCTGATCGCTTCGACAGGAACAGCGGTTCCTGTCTCGGTCAACACACGATATTCCATCAGCACCCGATCATCGATTCTGATCCATTCTCGCCGTTCATCGGCGGCGCTCGAGGATGGGGCGGACGGTGTCGTGACAGGAGACGCCATAGTCAGGTCACTTTCAAGGCTATGCGGCACAACTCAGCGCCATAGCGCACGCAACTCCCGGCGGTTTCGGAGCATGAAGGACCACGCGATTCCGGCCTTGGGCCTTTGCATCTTTCAGCGCGGCATCGCCGACCATCATCCACTCAGCAATGGATGCTACGGCATTATTTTGAACCGCGGCCAAGCCGATACTTGCCGTGGTACGAACCTGTCCGGCCTCGATCGTAAAGGGGTATCGCTCAACACGCTCGCGCAACCTCTCCGCAAGAGAATGAGCCTGTTGCCTATTGGTATGCGGCAATACGACCGCAAAGGTGTTACCTCTATATCGACCCACAATATCGCTGTCGCGCACCGTCTCCCGCATAAGATCAGCTACCATCTTGAGCACCTGATCCCCAACGGTATGACCGAGGCGATCATTGACGATCCTGAAGAAATCCAAGTCTAGCAGCAATAGACAAGCCGACACACCGTAACGAAGTCCAACACTCAACTCCCGCATCAGCGCACTCTCAAATGCTTGAGGGTTAAGCAAGTCCGTGAGTGGGTCATGAAGAGCGTTCGTCCTTGCTTGCTGATGTGTCTTGGCATGACGCAGGGCAAGCGACAGAGCAGCACCGACTGTCTCAAGCACTTCTCGTTCGCGTGGAGTAAAATGATCTGGATCTTTCAGTTGAACAAGGAGAAGGCCACTCTCCTCCGATCCGAGAGTAAGAGACACCTCTTGTCCCAGTGTGGAATCCTGTTCTTGCATGGACGCATGCGACGCCGACGGTGGAACGAGTCGAAGATGCCGCGAACGGCCGCCCCGCAGAAAACTGTTCGCTTCAGCGTCGTGAGAAGGAGATTGGCCGAGTCTACGAAGCAGGTACCGGCGCACCTGTGCTTCCCGTTCCCGATTCTGGGAATCCGACCAGACCCACGCGTGGTTGCGATGTGATCTCGCAACCCCAACCATGACTGGATCGACCAGGGACGGCAATCCTTTCGTCAGAACTTTGATGATCGCTTCTTCGTCCGGTGAGGACGCAAGGGCATCGGTAAGACGATGCAACGCGGTCAGCCTTTGGTGGTACTGTTGCAGTTCGTCCTGAGCCTGCGCCAACTCCTGCGTGACCCTGGCCAATGCATCGGATAACATGCTCGTATCGGAAGGTGTCTGCTTGGCCATCGCCCGTTCCTGCTCCCCTCTGCTACGCCTTCATGGATACGGTCACCGAGGTCGAAGGCTGCCCTCCGAGTCGTTGCTGAAGACCGTAAAGACGCTGTTTAGTCGCCGCGCCTCTCCCAGTAACGATACCAACACAGCTTGCACGGTACGCACACGATCGCGGATCTGTTCATCAAGCTTCAGCAAATCGCTCGCCCCTCGAAGCGGCGTCTGCATAGCTGCTAAGAGTGCACCACGCTCACCATAATATTGAGCAATAACATCCCATTGTCCAAGTACATTCGCTTTCGCCGCAGTCTTCGTGAGCCGCACGATGTCCGCCTGACTATTCCCGCCTGTGGAGTTCATCGTACACCAACCAGACGAGTCTGCTGCGCCGCGATCTCCCGCCACCCCTCGCGAAGCGTGGTCAGGCAACGATGCGGACCACCGAGCCGGCGCGCATCATTCTGAACATTGGCCGTGACCAGTTCGCTGAGCATATACTCGTAGAGACGGTGCAACGAACGTGCAATCTCGCCGCCTTGTTGGAAATCGAGCACACTATTGAGCTCCCCGATGATGGAAATGGCTCGTCCGAGGAATCGGCCTTTGTCCTTTGGACTGTTCGACTCGATCCCGGCCCGGGCGAGTTTGTAGACCGTGGATTTCGGAACGCGCAGGAATCTGCGCCACGTCCGCAATGGTCAACATCTCGCTGTCCGCCGTGAACACATCGTCAGGATTGAGGACTGTGGTTGCGGACGCGGCATTATTCATGACAACTACGTTATCGGCTTCGCCGCAAGAACACTTAAGCGCCGTGGAGCGCCTCTCGTCCTTCGTTTATGCGCAGGACGAAACGCCGCTCGAACCGCGCTCATGGGAGAGGGGGCATCAGAAGACTCGTCCAACAACCGATATTCGAGCAGCAGATTGTCGTCGATGCGGAGCCACTCCCGGCGTTCGTCCGAAGCGACGCTTACGGGCACGGGCTGATTGGGCATGGCCTCTCGATGCATGGCAGATTCTTCCGGTCAACTACGCGACGGCAAGGACGGCCGCGCCCTGCTGAGGCGAAAGACGGCACCCGGCATGAATGGTTACACGATTGCGCCCTTGGGATTTGGCCGCATACAGCGCCGAATCGGCCGCAGCAATCCAGTGGCCGACGGTGGCCAGAAGCTGCGGTTTCTGCTCGGTGAACATTTGCGGTTCCTGTCGGGCGACAAGAATGGCTCCGAATGCCTGCGACCCGATCGAGAGCGGGATATCGATGCCAATGCTGCCTTCCAGGAGAGTGGGTCGAAAAGGGGGCGATTGCAGCGGCGTCGAGTTGGAGCCGGATCAGGGGACAAGCCGCAACCGGCTGGGGATACGATACCTGGCGGCGTCTTATCCCGATCGTCGAGTTTTCTAGAAAGCGCTGCCCGCAGACGCTTCGCCAGGCCATAATGGTCTGGCGTTTTCGACCACGTCCAGACATGGTCGGGGCGCGTTCGCATCACTCCCGCAAATTCCGCTGGAATCACGGAGGGCAGCTTGTTGAACAAGGTGCGAATGACCGCTTCAGACTCCAAGGACCCGGAGAGAGCCTGGGTGAGTCGATTCAGCGCCGCAAGGCTTCGATTCCACTGTTTCGGGAGATGCCGCTCCCCGGCAAGAATCTCGTTGGCTTTGGCCAAGCTGGACGAGAAGTTTCGGACATCAATAAACGCGTCTCGATTGCGGAGCCCTTGCCCAACCGCTTCCATTGCACGGTCAATGTCCAGCGGAAGCGTGAGATAATCGAATGCTCCTCGCTGTAGAATATACGCCACTTCACTGGCTCCCAGATCGCGCCCTAGAAAGATCACGCAGACATCGCTCTGCAGCTCTGCCAGCTGCTCCAATAGCGCACGCGCCTGCATGCGGCTTGCAAACCGGCAGATCAGTGCATCGACGACACCCTCTTTGACTTTGTCGATCGCATTCAAGGGCGTTCGACCTGGGCAATGAGGCAGTCGGATGTAGCGGGATGCTGATGGAGCAGCTCTGCAAAACCACGCGGGGGGAGCGAAACCAGAAGCAAACGCGCCCCTGCGCGATTGCTCGCCGGCGCTTCATGCGCCTTCGCTGGCTACCGTGCCGATGGATCCGTGAACGTTTTCATTGTGCTGAATCCGCTTTTGCAACGTTGCGGCTAAGAGGCTCCTCATGAATTCCTGCTATTCTGGTGGCTTCTCTTTATACGCGGGTTTCTGAAGAAATCTACAGACGATCGTGTGCCGCGCCGGTTCCCGCTGTAGAACCAGCGTCGGCATATGCCAGTTTGAGCACTTATTGATAGATTCGGACAAGATTATGGATTGTGCCGAATTCGATGCCCATTGTTATTATCCTTCCAGAAACGAAGGATCACAATACTCTACGCGCTCACGCGAATCAGCTGGCCGGACGATCGACCAGCCGCAGCCGCGTAGCCATCCATTGCCTGCCCGCCCACCTTCAGTTGTCTGAGCAAAACCTGGATCAAGTTTTTCCATTCTTCGAGACGAGACCGATTGGCGTCTATCTCATTGAGTACGGTTTGAATCACCGTTGCCACTCCTTCTGCCGCAGCCGAATGATTCGGCGAGACTGGCGGGTCATTCAACATCACTGACAGCTTCTCGATTTCAGCAAGAATGTCGTCCATATCCGTCAGGCTGCTTTCCACAACATCCAAGTTCTGAGAGGCGATTCCGGCTGAACATTGATCGAGCAAGGGGCTGAGGGCGCGATATCGTTCCTCCAGGAGGTATTGAGAGACCATGGTATTCCTTATGCTCTGAGAGCAAGCCGCGGGGCCGATTCAGGTTGTGAATAGGATCGTATCCCCGCCCCCATAGCAACCGAAGACGCAACATTGTTCTCGGAGGCTGGTACCTGTTTTGCCGGCTGAGTCACCTGTTTCCAGGCCTCATTCAGATCCATCAGCAGTTTGCGCACCCGCTCAAGCGGTTCGGTTCGTCTAGCAAGATGCCCCTTCACAAGTTCCTCATGCATGTAAAGATACAATCGATCCAGATTCATCGCAATCTCGCCGCCCACTTCGAGATTGAGCGAATTGCGCAGCTCGCCAATGATCGCCAAGGCGCGATAGATGGCAATACCCGAGGCCAGGGTATTCTGCTTCTCGATCTCCTGTAAGGCCTGCCCGATCCGGTAAATCGCGCCGTCATACAACAACACAATGACCTGCGCCGGATCGGCCAGGGCTACATTGCTGACCTGATAGGCGGCCACAGCATTAGGACTACTCGATGCGCTCACAGCTATTCCTCCTTCGGATACAACGGTTAACGACGCTTTCCAATCGTGGGAAGATTCGCGAGTTGATTACTCAGATAGTTGCTCGTCGCTTGCAACTTGCCGAGGAGAGATTCCAGCCTGATGAGTTGGTCTCGAAACCGCTCCCCCTCTTGATCGATACGGGCATTAAACTTTTCAATGTCCTTCTGCAGCCGATCCACGGTGCCTTCCAGCCCCTTCGATTTCGACCTCAGGATGCCGACGGTCGGATCGGTATAGAGAGCCAGGGATGACACGAGCTGGTCCCCGACGCCCCGCGTGACGTCAATCGTGCCGAACAGCCCGGTCGACGTGCTTTCCGTACTGATCGACAGACCATCTTCTCCAAATCCCGAGTTGCTTTTCAGCACATTCCCACGGCCTGTTGCCGCATGGTCATTAATCGTGCCTGCAATATCGGCTCCCTGTGCCGTCCGTCCGACCGAGCCGATGCCCGTTTGTGTGACGCCGGCTTGATCGGACACGACCGTAAAACGAACGTCCGCCCCATAGTCTTTCGACGTGATTTTGAGCCGTCCGCCGTCGTTGGACGCCGACAGGCCCACACGATTCGTCGCAAATGCGCTATTGACCGTGTTAACGATATCGTTAATTCTCTGGCCTGCGCTCAGTGAGACGGTGAACGATGTCGTCGTGGGAGTTGCTGAGCTGTAGTCGCCGCTGTAACTAAAACTCAAGACTTCGGCGCTCGTCAATCCGGTCAATGACAGGTCCTGAATCGTCACATCCGTGGAGCCACCAAGAATGGCTTTCTGTGGCGCCGTCGTAATGTTCAGCCCATACCGCCCAGGTGACGTCGTGGCACTCAGACCGACGAAGGTCACGGCACTATCGCTCGGCGTGCCAATGCCGAGGAACAGCCTTCGTACACCCTCCGGATCTGAGCTGATCGCCGTGGACAATGCGCCTTCATCCACCGAGAGTGCACCGGTCTTGCTATTCGACGTAATGCCGATCTGAGACAGATTAGCCTTCCCCGTGGTGAGGCCTGGAATCTGGCCACTGATGATATCCTTCAATTTCTTTTGAATCGCGCGCAGGGTCGGATCTCCGAGCAAGGGGCTGGCTTGCTTGCTGTTGGCCGTGAAATTGAGTTGCTCGTTTAGAAACGTATTGAACTCGTTATAGGCCGACACGAAGTTCTTGATCTTCTCCGTGGCGCCGGCCGCGTTCGACGAGACCGTCAGAATCACACCGTTCGTGGCATCTGCTTGCAGCAGATCCAACGTCACGCCTTGGATGATATCCGTGACGAGATTGCTCGCTTTGGTATAGGTGGTGCCGTCTACGACCACGATGGCATCTTGCCCGGCTTGCAATGTCGGCGCGAATACATCCACCGAAAAACGATCGCCAGCGGCCAGGGTGCCGGTCGCCCCGAAGTTGATCTGAACACCTTCATTGGTGGTCCCGGAACCGTCGATCGCTGTGGCAACCGTCGCTGCCGTAATCCCGCCTCCGGTGGTGCCGGTGCCGGCTGTCGCGCTATAGGCCGCGCCCCCGTAGCCCAAGTAGGTCAGACCCCCATCGATGGAATACTTATACGTGGCAACGCCTGGCGCTCCGCCGGTCACGGCCTGAATGAGAAAGGTCTTATTCGTCGAGCCCGTATAATTATTGCCGGCATTCGAGGTAATCGTGCCGCCAAAACTATTCCCGGTAAAGGCATAGGCAGCCTCGACCTTCTTGTTCGTGAAATCCAACGTCGTATCGTTATTCGTGATGGTGACGCTGTTCGAGGCGCCATTCTCATTGGTGGCGAGAATGAGCCGATAGGGGTTGGAGCCCGTTCCGTCGTTGATGATAGAGGCCGTGACACTGCCGCCCTTTGCATTGATCGCATCGCGCAGAGACTGTAGCGTCGTACTGGCGGACACCGCCACGCTATATTCTGTTCCCGCCGTACCGACCTTGAACTTGAAGGTCCCGTCGATTGTCGCCACGGACGACGTATTCTGGTCGACAAATCCATTGGCCGCTAGCTTGCCCGCTTGAGCCAACTGCTTCACCGATACAGCATACGTTCCCTTGGTTGCCGCGCTGTTGGCGGTCGCCGTCAGGAGCGAGGCGCCCGCCGTCGTCTTCCCGACTGCCACGGTCTTCACATTGAAATTTGCTGGATTATTGACGGAACTGGCCACGGCCAATAGCGTGGAGAGCTTTGTGCTCACGCTCGCCACCGCGCCGACTTCTTTCTGGAAGCCAGCCTGCCTGGCCTTCAAGAGCTCAACGGGACGCCGCTGGGCGTCTTGCACTTGCTGGATGAGTTGCTCGAAATTGATCCCGGACGATAGGCCGGTTGAGGTAATTCCCATATGTCTGCTCCCCTCTCACAGTCTTTATCGGCAGGGAGCGAAGAAACTTGAGGAATTAGACAATCTTATCGATCAGCGGGCCGAGGAGGTTCCGGATGACATCCGATGCGATGCGCATTTCTTCAGAGGGGATCTCGCGAATGACCGACTTGGTCGTCGGGTCGACGATGACGACCGTGACCTCCTTGGTCTCCTGATCCACGCGCAACCGGAACCCATAGGCCGGCTGCGCAGGCACCACTGGTGTCGCCTGCGTAGTCTCCGGCTTGGTTTCAGGCGTCAACACATCCGTCCGTCCCCCTGCCTGCGAAGCATGAGACGGCGGAGCATTGGACAAAGAAACATCTCCGTCAATTTTGCTCACCATAGCGATACCTCATCGTCCTACGAGGATGAGGCGCAGACCCCACGGTCCGCGCCTCACCCTGCTGTGACTTAGCCCTGCAGGAGCTGTAGCGCGATCTGCGAAGTACTGTTCGCCTGCGACAGGATCGCCGTGCCGGCCTGCACCAGGATCTGGTTTCGCGTGAATTGCGCCGTTTCATAGGCGAAGTCCGCGTCCTTGATCCGGGCCGCCGCTGCTTCCTGATTCTCAGCGGACACCGTCAGGGCCTGTGTCGTCAACTCCAGCCGGCTCGTCAAGGCTCCGACATCGGACCGCACCTTGCTGATCTGCGCAAGGGCCGCATCGAGAGACATGATCGCCGTATTGGCGCCGGCTTGGGTGCTGATATCTATGACGGCCAGTGAATTTTGGAGGTCCGTCGTGTAGGGCACGCCCGTGGAGGCAGACCCGATGTCCGTGGTCCTCCCGGAGAAAGTGACATCGGCCTGCGACGTCAACCTGACGGCGCCCCTGTACATGTTGACTCCCGTGCTGGCTGCGGTGACCGTAGCCGCCTCAGCCGTCCCCACAAAGGCGGAAATATTCCGGCCGTCCGCGGCCGACAAAATTAATGCCCCTGCAGTACTCACGCTTGCGGTGACCCCTGTGGAAGAGGTCTTGGCGTTGATCGCCGCCCGCAAGACGCCCGTGCTGTCACCGGCGAGGATGTTCGTCGTCGCATCGATCGCGAAGCCGTTGATGAATAGCCCATTGGCCGAAAGTGTGCCGGCAACCACACCGGTTGCTTGGGAAAACACGTTCGGAACGGCCACCGCGGCCACCCCGGTCTTGCCCCTGACGTTGTTGATGGCCGCGGCCTTTGAGATGGCGCCGGACTGGCCGTTGTAGGTGCTAACCTCGCTGATAGCGTTACCGGATCCGACCACTTGGCTTGCCAATCCGATGCTGCTGAATTGGGACCCCATCGAGACGTTGGCGGTATTGCTGTAGGCCAGTTTGATATCGGTGCCCTTGCTTGCCACCAACGCATAGGTGGAGCCGTCGGCGTTCTGCCGCGCGGTCACATTGGTGATTCCCGCCGCATTGATCTTCGCCACAAAGGCCGAAACGAACTGGCTATTCGTCGAATAAGGCGAACTGGTGCCAGAGGCGGCAGAGAGACCATCCACAGTGGCGAGGCTGGTGATCGCCGTGCCATTGATGTATAAGGCTCCGACGCCCGAGGCTAACTGGTTCGCGATGTTTCCGGTCGTCGCAGAGGTACCCATCGATGCCGTTGCGCCGGAGGCTCCAGCCGTCCCATCCCCTAACCGCAACGTGCCACCGGTACTGTTATAAAACAGCTCCAGCACTGAGACTTGATCGTCGGTGGCCGTGGTCGCGCCAACCAACTGGCCATTGATATTGAATTCCCCGGCCGTGATGTTCCCGTACCCGCTTTGTTGGCTCGTCCCGGCCGAGCCGATCCCGTTATCGATATCCACAGAGAAGGCAGCAAATTTTCCAAGCTGGGCGGCGCGCACGTCACCCAACGAGAAGGAGATCGTCTGATCGGCGTTGGCGCCCACCTGGATTTTCCCGGACGAGAAGGAACCGTCCAGCAAGGAAGAACCGTTGAACTCCGTCGTGCTGGCCAACCGGTTCAGCTCCGCCACGAGCAAACTGGATTCACCCCCTAAGGTCGCCCGATCCGAGGCCGTATTCGTGTCGCTGGCTGCTTGCACAGCTAATTCACGCAACCGGCCGATGATGTTGGTGGCAACGTTAAACGCGCCTTCCGCCGTGTTGACCAGGGATCCTGCATCGCCGGCATTCCGTACGGCCACGCGAAGACCGCGCGACTGCATGTTCAACTTGGTTGCAATCGACAGTCCGGCTGCGTCGTCCGCAGACCGGTTGACCCGGAGACCGGATGACAAACGCTCCAACGATTTGGCCAGCATGTCGTTGCTGTTACCCAAATTCCGTTGCGCCGTTAAACTAGGGATGTTGGTATTGACTGTTAACGCCATTGGAAATTCCTCCGTGAGAGATTCACTACTGGAACACTACGCCACCGCAACATCCGTGTCGCTGGCCTGAATGAGTTCGCTTCAATACCGCGGGCACCTTGTGCGCAATGCCTCCTTTCGCTGTGATCATGAGGTTGACATTGGCTTGTGTATCGGATGATGGCCCGACGGACTTGAGAGGCATACCGCTAGAAATCGCGATTGTGCCGGTTAGTGGCGGCTTGTGCTCATTAGCAGATCGACGTGAAGCAGGTTGGCTGCCAGGTAGCGTTGAGAGGTGAGAGTGGGGTCGAAACTGTAGAACACCACTAGGGTCCGATGACGGTCGAGGTCGAGAAACGCCGGGTAGCCTGCTTCGAACTCATGTTGATATTGGTAGCCTTGGGGATCTTCGAGCAACCGATGCTTGACCCATGTCGCGCCGAAATCTTCGCTCAGGCTCAGGCCGACGCCAGGTGTCGCAAGCCCTTGAGGATTTCCCCTATGGTTTCGGTATCCGAGGAGGAGGAGCCCGGAAGCAGTCAAATGGAGGGACGGAGAGGTGCCCCAGAGAGACATCGGCTGGGGCTCAGACCAGGTGAGGCCACCGTCCGGGGAAAAACTCTGGAACATTTGCCTGACATCCGGTCCCACGCCTTGCTGGCGCAGAACGGCCATAACATGCCCGTCAGGCAGCTCCACCAACGTCGCTTCGTTGAATCCGGCACAATGCACCACCTCATCCTGAGGTGATGGAATTCTCGTGTGAGGGTCGTACCCGATGGTGACATGTTCACCCCATGTCTGGCCGCCGTCTCGGGAACGGACCAGGCCTGTCCGCCAAGGTTCATCGGATTGCCGCTTCCCCCAAACCGGACAGAGGAGATCGCCGTTCCTGAGCTCAAGAATCTTGCCATAGGCGAAGGGTTCGATCACGTCGGTAGGGATCGGGATTGGCTCGGACCATGTAACCCCATGGTTATGGGAACGCAGAATCAATAGATCCGCTTCATGTTGATCCCACTTGCGCGTAATCTTGGTGTCGCAGCAGGGATACAGTACCGTGCCATTCCTAAGCGTGGTCAGACCGACGGAGAGGTTGATACAGCCGTCCGGTCTCTGGGAGCGCACGATTGAAATTGGCCTGTCCCAGGTCCGGCCTTCGTCCATGGAACGAATCAGAAACGCCTCTCCCCCCGTCTGACAATCGAACTGGGTGCAGAAACTGACCAGAAGGTCTCCGTTCGCAGCCCTCGTGAGGCCAGGGAACAAGGCCTCATTCTGAGAGCCCTTGTACACGACGAATTTCTCTACAATGGCCAAAGGCGAAGGGCGAGAGGCAAGAGGATCCAGCCTCCCACCCTCGCCTCTCGCCTCAGGCCTCTGCCCCCTCTTCATTGCGTCGTCGCCAACGACACTTGGCGTTGATAGAGGGCCGCGATCTGCAACATCAAATCCGTCCGGTTGGGCACCAAGCGAAGCATATTCTCATAACAGAGCCCCGCTTCCATGTTGGCTCCACGCTTGAGATAGAGACGCGCCAGTTTCTCAAAAGCGTCGAGATCGTCCTCTTCCAAACGGCAGGCCTCTTGGAGAAAAGCCTCGGCTTGTTTCTCAGACCCTTGTTCTAAGGCCAAGTCCCCCATCGCCTTGTACAGATCGGCTCGTGAGGGATCGAGGGCTAGCGCCTGCTCCCAGGCTTCAACCGCGCCGTCTCGCTGCTCCAGTTTCAGCTTGGCATGGCCGAGCTTCGCATAGGTTTCCGCAGTGGGATGCTGCAGGGCCGCACGCGCCAAGATGGAAATCGCCCTGGTGTAATCCTTCGTCCGGTAATAAAACCACCCGGCTTCTTCGAGGGATTCTGTCGGGACCTTTCCTGCGAACTCTTCTTTCAAACGGGCCGTGCGGGTCTCCCAGGCCTGGTGCTTGGCCTGTGCCTCTTGCACTAATCCTTCAAGTTTCCGATCGGATCGCGTGAGGCCTCTCAACTGCGCCAATACGTCCAGGGCTTCACTGGTCCGATTGGCGGCCAGGAACAACGAAGCAGCAAACTTTAACGCCGGCACATGATCGGAGTCGCGTGCCAAGGCCTCCTGAACGGACTGGAGCGCCTCTCTTCCATAATCGATCTTGCCGTACGCAACCCCGCGCTGATACCAATCTTCGGCTGTCGCATCGGAGCCAGGCGGCTGCAGGTCCAATTCCTGGGCACGCTTCAGGCGATCAATCAATCGATCGAGTGGATTTTTAAAGTTCGCTGCAGCGCGGGCGACACTCGGGTAGTACACCGCGGCTCGCTCCACCTGCTTCGTAATCTTCTGATTGGTGTCCTCAATCTCGTCGATCGCCTCCACATCATGCTGCATCATGTACAGTTCCAGCGCATAGTTCTGCTCCCCCATGAGATAGAGAGCCCGCCCATGGCTGTCCATCTGTTGAGTGAGCCGTTCGGCCCTCTCCGAAAGCCTGCAGAACTGCTCATCGTCCATCTCGCTTTTGTCGATCTTGGCCTTTAACTTCCTCGACACCGACACGACTTCCCGGCATTCCTTCGTGATGCAACCGAGCTCAGAACTAATGAAGTCCATATCCCTCAGCAACTCCGCCGTTCGCGCACTCTCCACAGTCCTGGCTGCGTCTCGCAGCATCCCCTTGATATCCAACGGGGGGAGATTGCAGTATTCGTCGATCACTTCGCGTAGGCGCAGGGGACGGGCACCCTGCTTTTTCGCCCCCGCTTCGGTCGCGTCGATGATGGTCGCCTGCGTCTCCTTGAAGGCCTTCTCAAAGTAGTAGATGGCATGTTTGAAGGAGCTCATGCTACCGACCGGTTCACCGAAAATGTCCTCAATGGTGTCCATTTCATCGGTATCGATGTTCCAGAGCGACAGGTCGCTGGCATGCACTTGGTTCTTAGGAAAGGCCAGGTCCTGCCCGATGAACACGATCGGGTCGCATCCCATATGCCGGGCGAGGAAAAACGACATGTGCGCGACCGTCGTGCCTGACGAAAGGGCCCCCTTACGCTCCAGATACTGCATGAGCCATGCAGGGATCCGGTTCGGCACCCATGAAGAGGTGAACCGTGGCCCCTGAAAGGCACGAATGCTTTCGTAATACCCTCCCGGGTGATAGACGAGCGAGATATCCTGGTCGATCGGCACGTTGGCAAACTTCTGAAAATTGACCTGATTGAAATCGATCGTGGTCACAATATCCGGCTTGATGCCGAGGGGGAGCAGTAAACGCAATGCCGTATCGACTGCAATAATCACCGCGCGCCCCTGCAACTCTAGAAGCAAATGTACGTTCTTTTCCAGCGAAGGCCCCGCTGCCACCAACACTGCCGGTCTTCCCTGAAACAAATTTTCGAGGCGTTTCACGCCCGACGACCGCAACACATCCGGAAAGTTCAGGAGCACATTCTCCATCATCCTTGCGCCGGCTTTCAGGGTCGTGTTCCGGTTCAATACGATCGCCATCGACTCCTTGTGCGCAATCTGCGTCAGCCTCTCGTAGATGTCCGGATAGAGTCGAATGGAAGGGCCATAGGAAATCACGTCGACCTTGGCGGTCATGAACTTGACCGACAGTCTGTGAATCCAGCTTGGCAGATCGATTTCAGCGTCGACCAGGATTCGAATATAGTCCGACTCCAACACCGTCGCTAGATCCATCTGCGTGAGCGCGGTTTTCAACATGGCCGAGTCCGCTTCGCAGATGATGATCGGATGTTTCTTTTCCACCTTCTTCGCCAGCTCGATCGCTAAGTATCCGAGCCCGAACCCGAGCAGGATCGACCCATTCGCGGCTTTCATTTCCTGTTTCTCAGCCGAGCGGACGGCGCTGCCGATCGGGTCTTCGATATTATGGAGCAGGACCTGTTCGCCGGATGGCAGCGTGACCCTTGCCGTCATCACATCGGGCTGATGCGACGGAAGGACTTCGATATGGCTGCAATCGATGTCGCTGCGCATGAGCGCCGCCAACTCCGGATCGCGTGTTTCCATGATGGCGAGGTTCTGTTCGAGGAAGCTCATGGGAGAGTCCTTTCGATAAGACTGTGGGAACGACTCAGGTATTCAGGCTATAGGCTGAAGACTACAAGCTTTCGGCCTATCTACCTTGACCCAACGGGTTAGGCTGTCAACGCCGCACGATGGGGGCTCGGACGCCGAACTCTTTCGGGAAACACTTCTTGCAACATTTGAAGAATCGACCGACGTCCGAGTGGCAGATCGCGCCTGGAATCGTATCCTGCCGTCGGCGCCGGTTGGGCGCCTTCATAGGTGCGGCGCTTCAGTCCTCGATGGGGAATTTCGATATGCGGCGGGATGATGAACATCTCGTCGACCTCCAAGGCGATAGACGATTCGTCTTCCGTCATGAGGAGTTCGTACATCTTCTCGCCCGGCCTGATCCCCACAATCTTTCGTTCGACGGCCGAGGGATCGATGCCCTGATCCGGCGAAAAATGCTGAATGACCGCCTCCGCCAGGTCCCCCATGCGCAACACCGGCATCTTCAAGATGAAGATCTCCCCTCCGACCATGCGGTTCATCGCCTTGAACACCAAACTCACGGCTTGCGGAATCGATAAGAAGAAGCGGGTCATATCCGGATCCGTGATCGTCACCGGCTGACCCTTGACGATCTGATCGATCCAGGCCGGCACGACGGATCCCCGGGACCCCAATACGTTGCCGAACCGGACGCAGGCGAACTTGGTCCCGCTGACACCGGCATAATGGTGCGCGCTCGTGAACAGTTTTTCCGCCAGTAATTTGGTTGCGCCCATCACGTTCATCGGATTCACGGCCTTGTCCGTGCTGATCGCAATAACCTGTTTCACTTTGTTCGTGATGGCGGCGTTGATGACATTCTGCGCGCCGATGACATTCGACTCGATAGCTTCGAACGCGTTGAACTCACAGAGAGGCACATGTTTCATCGCGGCCACGTGAAAAATCACGTCGGCCTCGACCGAGGCGCGATTCAATCGTTCAGGGTCCCGCACATCTCCAATGAAACAGACGAGGTTCGGCAAACGCCCCAGTTCCTGAATCAGCTGATATTGCATGTGCTCGCTGCGAGACAACACCCGAACCATCTTGGGATCGTAGGTGAGGAGTTGTCGCACGATCTCGGATCCGATGGAACCGGTCCCCCCGGTCACGAGGATCGTCTTGCCTTCGATGAACTGCCTCATGCCGCCACCTCATGATGAACCGTGTGCGTCTGCGCACGCAGGATCGCGCGCAATCCCTCATCCAATGTTGTCGTGGCACGCCAGGATAGAGCAGATAGGGCTCGATCGATCGCCACGGTATTGCGCCGTTCACCGCCGGTATGTTCTGGGCAATATTGCCCGATCGCGGGAAGCTCCAACACTTCTTCAATATGGCGCAAGAGCGTGATCACGCTGGTGGGAACGCCTGATCCGATGTTGACGCGATCAACCCAGTCAGACGTCGTCAGGGCCTTCGCAAACGCCGCGGCCACGTCCTTCACATAGACGAAGTCTCTGGTTTGCGCCCCATCGGCATCGATAGAGATGCGTTGCCGGCTGCGGATACAGTTCAACAGATAGGGAATCAATCCCTTGGTCTGAGCTGGGCCATACACATTCGACAGCCTAAAACACATCACCTCTGTCGTCGGGCTGAGCAGCGAGCAGATGATATCTTCCGCCGCGCATTTCATGGTGGCGTAGGGTGAGAAGGGGTGACAAGGACTCTCTTCCGTGGCATTGAGCACATCCCCGTAGACGAGCGCGGAGGAGGCATGGATCACGCGCGGCAGACGCTGACGAAGACAGGCCTGTGCCAGATTGAGGGTGCCTCTCACGTTGACGTCCAGATACCGATCCACCGGACCTTCGACTTGCCCGGTCAGATTGATCATCACTTCACAGCCCTGCAAGAGATGATCGAGTGCTGCGGGGTCGAAGATGTCCCCTTGAATCGGCTCGACATGCTCAAGGTCCTTCAGCCATGAGGGCTGGTTGCGATGCACAAGCACCCTGACCGGCTGCGCGGTGAGCGCTTCAAGCACATGCCTTCCGATAAATCCGGTCCCGCCGATCACCGCGATAGTCTGGTTCGCCATCGTAAAACCTTTTCTGAATGAGATTATCTAGTGACACGGTCTTCAAAATACGAACGATGCGTTCTGCAGAATGGCCGTCCCCATAGGGATTCACCCGTTCTGCGACTTTCGCCTTGAAGGCTTGATCGTAGAGGGCCACTTCCAGGGCCTGTTTAATCGCCTCACGGTCATTGCCCGCATCCAGGACGTTACAGGGCCGTTCACGCCCCTGTTGCCTGCTGCCGATATTCACGGTCGGCACACCCAGGCTCGCGGTTTCGTGGATCCCACTGCTGGAGTTCCCGACGAGCGCCGCGGCATACCGCACCAGATTGACGAACCCTTCAGGGGGGAGACTGCGCACGACGGCAATACGGCTCTGTTTGATGTGCTGGATGATCTGTTGTGCGCCGGCATCGTTATTCGGATAGATGAGCACGCCTTGGATCCGCATCTCTTGCACGGCAGCCAAGGTCTCCTGAATTTGCTCTCCCGCCTGCATGACTTCCGTCGTGACCGGATGCTGCAGGATGACGACATAGGGCTGTTCCGGATCGAGCCCATGCGCCGCCAGCACCTCGGACTTGGAGTCGACGGGCGTGTGCAGCACCACATCCAATGAAGGACAGCCGACCACGAAGACAGATTTCGGATGTTCCCCCATACGGATCAAGCGTTGAGCCGCGTCTTCCGTGGCGGGAAAATGCAGATGGGCGAATTTCGACATCGCATGGCGAAGCGATTCGTCAATGCTGCCGGTGACTTCTCCACCTTGAATATGAGCCACCGGGATGTTCATGTGGGCGCCGACCACGGTCGTGGCAAAATTGGCTCCGATATCGAATCCCGACAGAATGATGTCCGGGCGAAGACGCTCGAACAGATCGACCAACCCGGGAAGCACCCGACCGATGGCCCTGGTCATCTCTGCCCCGGTGTCCGGCGCCTGATCCAGAAACATCGGAATCGTCGCTTCAATGGTAAAGCCGTCCCGCTTGATCACGTCAATATCTCGTCCATGCTCCGCCATCAGGGAAATGCCGGTGACAATAAGCTTGTAGTCGAGATCTGGGTCCTCCCGGATCAACTCAAGAATCGGCTTGAACCGGCTATAATCCGCTCGTCGTTCGGTAACAATGACAATGGTACGCATCACGCCACTTCGCTCCACTTGATTTGATGATCCGGCTGCATCGGCACCTTGGCGACCCGTCCAAGCAGCTTCTTGTATTCCCGGGCCGGAATCTCGCCGTCGGCCGGACGTTTCACCCAGAGATTCTCATCGGTGAACCGGTCTCCTGCTGCGACTGGTTTGATGACGACGACAGAAGCACGAGCGAATCCCAACACCGGACGCTCCTTGCCCAAGATGGCTTTCTCTGAGCCGAGAGCCTGATAGATGGCGTCCGCGCCCTTCACGAGTTCTTTCAGTTCGTGCGGTTCGAGAGAGAGGCCTTGATCCGGCCCCGGCAACTGACGGCTGGTTGTGAAATGCTTTTCCAAGACGCAGGCACCCTTGGCCACCGCGCCCAGTGCGGTGTAGATACCGACCGAATGATCGGAGAGGCCGACCGGCACGCCGAATCGTTCTCGCAAGACCTGGATAGCCCCCAACTTTACATCCGCATAGGCCGTCGGATAGGTGGAGGTGCATTGCAGCAGGATCAACGGCACGTCGTAGCGCTCGATGAGATTCACTGTCTCTGCAATCTCATCCAGCTCGGTCATGCCGGTCGAGACGATCATCGGCAGCCCTTTCTTGGCGACATGTTCGATAAGCGGAAGATTTGTGATCTCACCAGAGCCGATTTTGTAGGCCGGAATCCCCAATTCTTCCAGTTGATCGGCCGCTTCCCGTGAAAAGGGAGTCGAGAGAAACAGGATTCCCACCTCGTCGCAGAGTCGCTTCACGGCCCGTTCTTCCGTAGCCGTCAACTCACACCGTGTAATGATATCCCAGAGCGGTTCCTTGCTGATGGCGCCCGGCGTCATCTGCGTGTGGATCATCTCCTTGCCGGTGAGATGGGTCTGGAACTTGATGCAATGGGCTCCGGCTTCTTTCGCCGCGAGGACCATCTGCTTGGCCAGGTTCACGTCCCCGTTATGATTGATGCCGACTTCGGCAATGACGAAGGGCGGCTGACCGTCGCCGATTTCGCGCGATCCGACTCTGATCCTCTGTAAGTTGCGCTCACATGAAGATGCCATAAATGCCTCCTACGCCACTGCAACAAGCCGCTTTGTCAGTTGCACAAGCGGCGCGGTTTTCCCCGCTGTCACTTTCTCTGCCAGCACATCTTTGGCAAAACGGGGTTCGCCATGAATGGACCGCCAGTAAGTCTCATACTCTTTGATGCGCTTGACATCGTGCTGAAGCATCAGCTCGCGGAGGCCGAGCAGCTCAACGGCGTTGAAATTGTGGGAAATCACGGCGGTGATCTTTGTGGCATCGCCGACGTCGAGGATGAAGGCCTCCAGATCGCCGCCATACTGCTCGATAATCCAGTCTTTATAGGTGTAATACCATTCAGAGCCCGGATAGGGTGTGGCAAAGAACGGCTTGACCATGATCCCAATCCGGTCCCAGAACGCCACGTTGTCGTAGAGGCTGTCGAAAAACTCGTCAGGAAATCCGATGATCTGATTCGGAATCGGCCGGATACCGGCTTCCATCGTAATCTTCAGGCACCGTTCATTCGTCTTGACCGTTGCACCCTTGCCGATCGTTTTGAGCACACGGTCGGAAAATGACTCCAAGCCATAATCAAGATATGTGCACCCGGCTTTGTGCATGGCCTGCAACACTTCGGGATAGGCAAGCGTGGCATGGCTCGTCCCACCCCAATGCACGCCGTCGCAGGTATTGGGATCGTGCGGCACTCCGTCCCTCACACACGTCGGCTGCAGCCCCTCTTTGATCCAGAGATCGCAAATTTCGAACAGCCACTTCTTTTTCGTCGATACATGCATCGTCATGAGATTCTCATCGAGGAAGGAGACGAAATCGACGTTGAACCGTTCCTTCATATACTTCACCTGTCTGACTACAAACTCGGGGCTGTGCCAGCGGATGTTGCGGTCGTTGTTGAACACCACATCGCCTCCGTCACTACGATCGGTCTGCTCATACTTCATGTCGCCCGTCAGCCCGAGATGAAAACAGAACCGGCAAATGAGCGAACAACCGTAGGACATGTTGATATCCAGTCTCCGTTTCGCCAGCATGGCTTCTTCAGAAAGCAAAATGCAGGAATTCTTGAAGTAGATATCGAGAGGGAACAATTCGTACATCGGAAACGGCAAACTGTCGATGTTATCAAGAAGCGGACGCTCTGCATTGAGGACGACATCTCCCCGCGTCGTTCGCCAAATGATGCCCTGGACGTCAGACCAATCGCTCTTCCGGTTCCGGCCTTCATCGATTTTCTTGAGGACATCGGGAAACGTAATGACGCCCTCCCCAATCCCCCCGATGTCGATTTCAGGACAGAAGCCCATGATGTCCCGAGGCATGGCAGTCAACGCGCCGCCGCCCATCATGATGAGCGCATCGGGTGCATTCTTCCTGGCAAGGCGCACGGTCTTTTTCATATATCCATAGGCGGTTGTGATGCCGCCAGTGGCAATAACATCCCAAGCATCGGCTTGAATGGCCTCAATCAGTTCCTCGTCGGTCGGACGCCAGCCGTTCGCATCGAACACTTGGATTTCATGACCTTCACGATTCGCGACTGCCGCGAGCAAAGCCAGCCCATACGGCACATGTCTCGGATCGTCTTCGGCGCGTATCACTGGATTGATGATGAGGACCTTGGCCATCGTTCTCTCCTTCGCAATCCGCACTTAGCGGTCAGCACTGAGTCGCCGTCGGCTGAACGCCTCCGTGTTCCGTTATGAATCGATCAAGGGGCACGCACTCGATTCCGTCGCCGAACAACGTGCCGCCTTCCGTACAATTCTGGGCTGTCCAGCCCGACTGCCTCACGACATCGAGAAAGCACTGCCGGTACCAGTAGTAGGTCGGATCGGTGAACCAGGTCTCGTTCAGATGCGGGTTATACATCGCAATGTAGGCCTGTTCCAGCCGGTCTACGGGATAAAACTTGATGAGTTCGTGATAATATTGGGTCTTCTGCAGAGGCGTTCCCGGAGCATAGCCGAGGTCCATGCCCACCATCGCCACGGGATCTCGTTCAAGAATCGCTTTCGCAAAGATCCAGGCGGAGGCGCCGCAATTTCCTCCGGTGACCATACAAGGCATTTTGGTCATGTCGTACAGGCGGCGTGTGTGGCCCGCCGGATCATCGTAATCGTCACAGATCGGATTCCACCAATAAAGCGACATCCCCGCCTGCAGGCACCGCCGCGTCACGTTGGGCGCGACGCAGGTGGCGATAATGACCTTGATCTTCGGGCCATGCGCATTCACTAGCTCAATCAATTCGTCGTTCCGCTCCTGCTCACGGCTATTCAGCGCCGGATCCAAGTCTTGGCGGCGAAAATAATCATCTTCCGGACGGCTCCTTAGATCGGGATCGCCAAACCAGCGTATGATCCAATAGGGATGAGGATCGACCGTCACCACGTAATCCGGCACGACGCCGTTTCGGAGGCAATGCCCCAGAGCACCGTCCGCCGCGACGATGACCCCCTTGAATGCGCTGTCCCGGATTCGCTCGATGGTCCGGCGCCTGTGTAAGCTGGGTCCCGCGGACATGGCAATTGCGGCTGGCCCCTTGGATGCATCAGGCTTGGGTACATCCAAGATCGTCTTGTCCATGTACCCCAGATTTTCCTGCGCGTGCTTGAATCCGATATTGGCCGTTTTATTGAAGGTGGCCTGTGCGACCAGAGACAATTCCGCCTGGTTGAGCGCGCTCTTCATGATTTATCGGCTCCGTCTTTCGGTGGCGCGCCGTTCCAGACCACGTTCTTGCCTTTCATGACGAACGCGATGCTGCCGCCAAGTCGTGCCATGGCCTTCCGCTCGAAATCGCCCACCGTATCTTCTTTCTTCACGGTAGACTCCGTTTCTCTCTCGTCCGGCTGTCCGGATATCTTATAATTGCCGATGAGTTTCGCCATAATTACACCCTCACTTTCATCAATTCGTTCGCCATTGCTTCGGCTGTGACAAAATCAACAGGTTCATCGATATCGACCGATCGCTCGCGCGACATGACGACGATTCCGCTGTTGGGCCCGGTAATAAGTCCCTGATCCATCAACACCGACCGTCTCGTGGCCCACACTGCTCCATTGGGAATATAGAGCTTCTGCAGCTTCTGACTGATCCCGGCATCGCCCTTCACAAGAGTGCCGGTAAAAGGAAGCACGCATGAACCATTGAGCCAGTACATCCATTCCGGGCGTTCATGTACTTCGCAGGCAGTGAACACGGTGTCCAAATCAGTCTCGAGCATCTTGGCGATGCAGGCATCGATATCCTCGCTCGTGCAGAAGGGTGTGGTAGGCTGCATGGTCAAAGCGATGCGCACCGGATAACCTCTTTCCTCGACAAACTGGACGGCATGCTGCGTCACCAATTCTGACGCAACATCCTCGGACAGATCCGCCGGCCGCATGAATGGAACTTCCGCACCATGCTCCCGAGCGATCTTCGCTATTTCCGGGTGGTCAGTCGACACGATGACGCGATCCAGAAGCCGGCTTTCCATCGCCGCGTCCACCATATAGGCAATTAGCGGCCGGCCAGCGAGCAGTTTGATATTTTTGAGCGGGATGCGTTTCGACCCACCGCGAGCGTGAATGACTCCAATAACACCGCAAGACTCATCGGATTGCAGTTTCATGGTTATTCTCCTTGAGTTCCGGAATAGCTTCGACTACTTTTTCAAACGCACGGATGATGTCGTCCATATCATCAGTCGTGGCAGGTGGGCGTGCGACGAAGGTCCAGAGAGCCGATCGGGTACAGAGGTCTTCGGCCACGGGGCAAAGACCTTTGGCATACGATACAGTGCCTTGATAGAGATGGCAGGTGAAGGGGCACCCTTGCTTGCCGTAGGCCATTCGGTCTTGGAAGATCGGATTGTGATACAGGGGCCTCGGATATCCTGACCCGACGGGAATACCCTCTGCCACCAGGGCTTCAATGAACCGTTTTCGCGGAACACCGACGAGGCCCTCATCGTAGGTCATTCCGAATACGTGATACACATGGTGAATGCCGTTCGGCTCAGACGGATAACGCAGGCCAGGCATGGCCGGGAGCCGATCCAGCAGGTGCTTGGCCAATTCCCTACGGCCGTCATTCTGCCGATCGAGTTTCTTGAGCTGGACTATGCCGATCGCGGCCTCGATTTCAGTCATCCGATAATTCCACCCAATCGTGTGGGACAAATACTTGCGGGGCTCTCCCGCGATAACTGTCTCGCCGTGGTTCCGCACCATCCGCGCCTGTTCGGCCAAGTCCGAATCGTTGGTGATCAGCATGCCGCCTTCGCCTGTCATCATGTTTTTGCTTTCCTGGAAGCTATAGATTGCGCAGTCTCCCATGGTGCCAGCCAGATGCCCCTTGTACTTTGCTCCCGGTGCCTGTGCACAATCCTCTATCACTTTCAGTTTGTGCCGCCTGGCGATGGCGAGGATCTGATCCATATCCGCTGGATGACCGAGTAGATGCACGGAGATGACAGCTTTCGTTCGCGGTGTGATCGCGGCTTCGAACGAGCGGGGATCCAAGCAAAACGTTACCGGGTCTATGTCGGCAAAGACGGGAATGGCGTTGTGATGGAGCACCGCCGTCGCAGTTGCGGTGAAGCTATAGGGTGGAACGATTACTTCATCGCCAGGACCGATCCCGCAGGCAGCGACGGCTGCGTGAAGACCTGAAGTCGCAGAGTTGAATGCAACGCCGTACCGAACCGCATGATATCCGGCGAAGGCAGACTCGAAGGCTTGGACCTTTTGCCCACCGAGAAATCCCTGCCGACTAGCCGAGAAACTCGATATATGTCCGGAATCCAGCACTTCCATGACCGCCTGTTTTTCTTCATTGCCGATGATCGGATAGGGAGGGAACGGCATACTGCGGATGGGTTTGCCGCCTAGAAGCGCTAACTTGTTTGCTGTCGCCAGAGTTTTCACTCATCCTCCTTCTTATTCTGCCTAAACTTGGCAGGTTGATACCGACGGCACAAAGGGAAAATCCACTCGCATACTGCCGCGTTTGACCGATTCGCAGAGCGCGCAGGCAACCTCTACCGCAGCTAGTCCATCTCGCCCGCTGCAGGACGGAGTCTTCCTGGTACTGATGCATTCGACCAGGTCTCGGACGGCGGCTACCAGACGGGAAGTCTGCAACTGCCCGTCACTGTAGAACGGTCTATTTGCATCGATCGGCACAAGCTCTCGATAGCCAGAGTATCGAGGGCTCTCATCAAAACGATGCAGCTCCGCCACCGCTCCATCTCCCGACAAACGCAATCGACCGGCACTGCCGAAAATATCCAGCTCGAAAATATGGTTGGTCCGGTCCCATCCGGCGATGATGCTTCCAGTGGCCCCAGAACAGAAGCGGACTTGTCCGGACAGGTTTCCCTCTTCATCCGACGCCGCCCAATGATCGGGCGACTGCCCGCACACCCACTGAATGTCGCCACCAAAGAATCGCATGAGGTCGAACAGATGGGTCCCCATTGTGAAAACCTTGCCCGGATAATAGCCGACGATCGCTTCTATTCGGCCAATCACTCCTTCAGCCAGAAGGAGTTTAGCGTGAACATAAATTGGCTCCCATCGACGAGTATGGTTCACCGCCAAAATGATGCCAGCTGCCTGACACGCCTCGACCATCTCGGCTGCCTCTCCCGGCGTCGCCGCCAACGGCTTTTCGCAAAGGATGGCCCTGACCCCTGCCCGCACACCCGCCAGCACCATGTCATGGTGCATTGCGGTCGGGGTACACACACTCAATACATCGAGGTTTTCGAATTGCAGCATGGAGCGGTAGTCATCGTATGTCTTCGCCCCAACGCTGCGAAGGAGAAACTGGCGGCGGCGATGTTCATCTGAATCGGCGCCGGCTGCCAGAATCACGTTGGACAACGCCAAGTAGGCGCCCGCATGGGTCCAGATTTCCTTTCTCTTAGGGTCGCCATCGAACAGATTGCCGATCTGCCCCAGGCCGATGATTCCCGCTCTATACCGCGGCTGTGTGAGTTCAGAGGGTGACAACGTTGATCCCTTTCTTCGAGAGATGTCGAAGCTGTCGATGGATCTCATCCGTCTTGCCGGATGATGCAATCAGCACCGCGTCAGGGCTGTATGATTCGATCGTGTTCGGCGGACACACGTGAAGATCACCGAAGCGATACTTGTGTTTTGCGATATCGTTATCGACCCAGCCGACGATTGTTAGGGGCGTTGATTTCGCAGCACTGAAGATCAATTCCCCGGTTTCCGCCGCACCGAATACGACTACCTTCTGCACACCGTCCGCATAGATCCGGAGGAGCCGCTTTTCAATCTCAGTTTTCACGACGGAATACATGCGTGCAATATCCCGCGTATATTCCCGTGCGAGCGTCGTCAAATACGCACAACCTTTAGCCGTGACGACGTATCGCCTCGTCCGATTCGTCTCACCGCTTACCACAACAAATTCTTCCCGCAACAATGTCTGCATGTAATTGTGCGCCATGGCGCTGCTTACGCCGATTGTTCTCCCGAGGCGATGCTGGCTCATCCGCCCGGTTTCTGCCAATGCCCAGAGTGCCAGCAATTCCCGCATTGCTTTGGTCGGCCTGAAAAACGATCGTCCTTCTTTACCCATGCTACCGTTCATACAGTGAATGGTTACTCTCTCGACAGAATCCGGAGAAACTTGAGTACATGGCAGAACCGTCCTCTGTACCTGTCTCTTCCGAAAATATTCCGTTTTTGAGCGCCTCAGAATGTTTCCGATCACTCCGCCAAGCAAGTTACACGCCTGGACAATTACCGCGTGATTTGCAGCCTGTTACAAATGGATTGGCAGAATTCCAAGCAGCCGGGGGCCCGTTCAGGCAAGATATGCCTAGACGGAGGGAAGAAAGATCCCGATGAACGACTCGAGAAACACGGAGAGGGCACAGTGTATGGCAGAGTTTATGAAACGACGGATGATTACCGCATTGGAGGAAATGGATCAGCCAATTTCTGCGTCGTCCATTGTTCGATGGCGTTTCGGACTGATCCGCCCCACCCACGATATTCAATGTACTCGAGGTGACTGAAGTGAAACTCGATACCGATCATGTCCCCACCCTGCCGCGGGTCGCTATTCTTCACGATACCGGTCAGGTTGGTGATATGCCCCAAGCCTGGCAATTCGAATTCCATGTGCACAGTCGTGCCTGGTCGAAGCCAGGTCGGTGTTCGAACCACGAGCACGCTGCACCCTCCCGCGCTGAGATCCTGTAACAGACCACCGAAATAGTCGGTGGTAGGCAGCGCGGATCCTGATGGATTGTCATGAGTCGCTCGCATCATCAAGGTCGGTTCGTTGGCAGATACACGGAGATGTTTCCGCAGATGCATCTCTTCCACCGATTTGGGATATGCGACAAAGAGCAACGGAACCGGCACCGTCATCAGTTCACGTATTTCACTACGATACCCGACCAATTTCCCGTCATGAAGATAACTGACCGTGCACGGTGTGCCACCGGCGATCTGCTGGTCATGGCCGAGCTGAAGTGGCCATTCGCAGACAAGCCACTCGTGATCCTTCCATCCAAGAAGCGTCGTACCGTACATGACCTTCTGCTGATCACGCGCGAAGGACAGTTTCAGTGGCAGTCCGACCGATAAAAACGATGCCGCAGGGGGGATGGATACGACGATGTCGTTCATAGCCCTCACTCCAACACAATTACCCGACACCAGCCAACTCTGATGACCTCTATCGGACATCATCAGTCAATCTTGAGTGTCAGCACGTTTGGCCACGAGCAGTGACTTCAAACTAATCACCATACGGCAGTATGCAGGAACCACGATCAAGTTCGAGACCTGCCCCGCCGATAACGCCCGTGGGATCTTTCCTCTGTCGCCACGTCCGACCAGAGACCTTTCTGACGAGGAGTCTGACGACTTATGACAATAAAACGTATCGCGATCGAGCAACTGATTCTCGGCATGTTCATCACAGAGATGGATGTCCCGTGGTACCGAAGCCCCTTCCTCTCCCATAAACGCCTGATCAAAGATCAACAGACCATCCAACTCATGCAACAACATGGAATCAGGATGGTGAGCATCGATACCAGTAAAGGGTCTGATCTCCCGTCTGGATCTTCAACGACTACGCAGCAGACTGTGAACCAACAACTTCCCCACGCAAATGTGCCCGGTTCTTCGAATCATGCAACGGAACGTATATCTGAGGCCAAACCTGACGATCATTCCGTCACGGCGATTTACGCCCAGGCTCAAGAGGCGGTTGAGCGCATTTTCGAGGATCTTGAGCGTGGCATTCCTCCGTCTCCCGAAGCCACCAAAGCCATCGTGTCAAACGTGTTAGGCCAAGTTCTCAACGATCCTGCCGCAATGGCGACTCAGCTCGCCATTCAGAAAATTAAACAGTTCGACCGCTCACTGACAACTCATGTACTCGACACCTGCATCTTGTCGCTCGTGGTGGCTGTGGAAAGCGGATTGGATCACACAGCACAAGAACAGATCGGCATGGGCGCATTGCTCCATGATGCGGGGTATGTCCGCCTCCCGCGCAATCTCGTTCGCAAGCGGGAGGAATGCAGCGGACAAGATAAGACCTTGCTTGAACAGCATTGCAAGCTTGGCGTCGCGCTCCTCTCCGAGCAACCCGGCATGCACGAGGATGTCTTACGTATCGTCAGAGAACATCATGAGCGCACCAATGGAAGCGGATTTCCAGCCAGGCTAGGCAATGATCATATTTCGCGGCTCGCACAGATTGTCGGCATCGTCGATTATTATGACGGCATGGTTAGCCAGCGCGGCTCGCGCCCGGCCATGATTCCACACGATGCCGTTCGACAACTCTTCTTGGCTGGGGAACAAGGGCTGTTTGAAAAATCTCTCGTGGAGCTCATGATTCGGAGCATCGGAGTCTACCCGGTTGGAAGCCTCCTCAGACTCAACACCGGCGAACAGGCGGTCGTCGTCGGAGTCAACCCGCAACAACGACTCAAACCCCTAATCAGAGTCACGACCAACCCGCAAGGAGGCTCTTACGCGACGCCGATTGAGATAGACCTGGCTACGCGATCCCCCGACCACACAGTCCGAACCGTGCTGCGCGTCCTAGACCCGGCCCGAGAACGTGTCAACATCAGCATACACCTAAACCAAGGCCTTTCACGAGCTGCATGATGAAGCCATCTAGACGGAAACGAAGACGCGTCGGACGTCGCCTTGCCGCGTCACTTCCGCCAACGTCGACAAGCTTCGATCTGTTCGAAGGACTTCCGCTGGCCACCGTCATTCTTGATGCTGATCTCACCGTATTGTCCGTTAATCGGGAGAGCCATCGGTTGCTTGGGCCACGGTTTCCTTCCTCTACGGTCCGCTTCTTTCCATCCCTGTGGTCGAGACTCACTCGATCCGACGCAACCACTATAACAGCACAACTGAACGGAGTCCTTAAAAGCCGCCGACCAACTTCTGTCACGCAACAGCTCCTCTTGCGGAAAGCAACCCCTCCTGTTCCCGTAGAATGGACCTGCGCACCCGGCACGATCGATGGCAAGACTGTACTGATTCTCAGCATCCAAGACTTGTCTCATGAGCTGGAGTTGGAGCAGGATTGCAATCGGTTGGCCGCGATCGCAGAGGAAAGTCCGCTACCGATGATCGAACTGGACCGGGATATGAATCTGTTGTATGCCAATCCAGCAATGAGCTCTCTGCTTTCTCGATTCGGATACAATCTCAGAGGATTTCCCAAGGTTGCCCCAGACAGCCTGCCACATATCGTGCAACGCTGCCTCGCTACAGGCCATGTCGTTCATGATGAAGCCGTTGTGCTCCCTGAAGCCAGTTTTTCATGGACCTTCTGTCCAGTTCTCACGCATGGCGTCGTGCGAGGCTATGCCATCGACATGACGAACATACACAAAACACAGCAGGCGCTCCAACTCTCCGCCGACCAACTTCGCCAGAGCAACCACCGCTTAGACCAAGCTTTGGATGAGGCGAAGGAATCAGCACGCGTCAAGACGGATTTTCTCGCAACCATCAGCCATGAACTGCGCACGCCCATGAACGGGGTGATCGGGATGACAAGCCTGTTGATGGAGACGCCCTTGACGCCTGAGCAACAATCCTACGCGGAGACCATTCGGCAATGCGGCGAAGCGCTGTTGCAGCTGATCAACGACGTACTCGAATGCAGTAAGATCGAGGCAGGGAAGCTTGAGCTGGAATGCCTCGACTTCAATCTGAGAACCACGGTGGAGCAGGTATTGGCACAATTCGCCGAACGGGCGGAGACGAAAGGGCTGGAACTGACTGGACTCGTACATGCCGCGGTTCCGACGGGACTCAAAGGCGACCCAGGCCGCCTGCGTCAGGTCCTCACCAATCTGGTGGCCAACGCGGTGAAGTTTACGGACAAGGGCGAAGTGACCCTACAGGCCTATCTCGAAGAAGACCTCCCCGACACGACCGTCATCCGTTTCGAAGTCACGGACAGCGGCATCGGAATCAGTCCACATACTCAAGAAAAGCTGTTCCGTCCGTTCGTACAAGCCGATAGCTCCACGACCAGAAAATACGGCGGCACCGGCCTTGGCCTCTCCATTTCCAAGCAACTCGTGGAATTGATGGGCGGGCAGATCGGAGTGCGCAGCGCCGAAGGACAGGGCAGCACCTTCTGGTGCACCGCGCGACTACAGAAACAGGTCGGCTCTCCACGCGCGATTCTTCCGACCGGAGATCTTACCGGAAAGCGTGTTTTGATCGTCGATGATAATGAGTCGAATCGCTTGATCCTCCACCATCTCGTATCAGGTTGGGGGATGGTGGACGACCTTGCAGAGGATGCCGAATCAGCTTTACGCCGCATCGCGGAGGCGAAGCAGCGGGGAGTGCCGTACGATCTCGCGATCTTGGACGTCATCATGCCTGGGAAAGACGGGTTGCAACTCGCACGAGAGCTGCAAAGTCACGAGGCAGGATCCGGCATTCGCCTCGTCGTCATGACCTCGATGCTGCAGCGTGGCCATGCAGAACAGGCCCGCCAGGCGGGCGCGATGGGCTACCTGCCGAAACCCGTCCGCCATGATGAATTACGCGACTGCCTTCGGACGGTTCTAGGTCTGTCCGAGAACCAAGAACCACAAACGACTCACACGCTCTCAGTCGTGCCGCAACTCGTCACCAGGCATATGGTCGCGGAGAATGTGCAGCATTGGCGCATTTTGATCGTGGAAGACAACATCGTCAATCAAAAGCTCGCCGTACGGATGATGGAAAAACTTGGCTACCAACCAGACGTCGTTGAAAACGGCCAAGAAGCGCTGACGGCGCTCGCCAAGGGAGACTATGCCGCCATCCTGATGGATTGTCAGATGCCCATTATGGATGGATTTGAGACAACCCGAAACATTCGCCAAAGTGAAGCGGCGATGGCATCGCATGACTCGCCCGATGGAAGCCCAAACCGTTCAGACACGTCACCACAATCGACCCCACATATTCCGATCATTGCGGTCACCGCCAATGCAATGCAGGGTGATCGCGAGCGCTGTTTGGCAATCGGGATGGATGATTATCTCGCCAAACCAATCAAGCTAGACGAACTACGGAACGCCCTCGCTCGGTGGATATCCACGCCACCGAATGCAGTGATTATCGGCAAGCAGAAACCAATTCCCATCGTAGCCGACCCAACCAGAGGGATCTTTGATCCTGCAAAAATGTATCAGAACATCGGCGGCGACAGTGAGTTGTTCGCTCAACTCGTCTGCCTATTTCTTGATCGTTACCACACTATGCTCACTGACATTAGAACCGCCCTGGCCGATGGAGATGCAGTCACCGTTGAACGATTGGCACACACATTCAAAGGTACCGCTGGAAATCTTTGCGCCTCGGGGGCCGCACTGACTGCCGGTCGCCTCGAAGCAGTCGGTCGCCTTAACACGCTCCGCGACGCCCCTCCCGTCTACGCGCAGCTCGAACTCGAAGTCACACGACTCGTCCGTGTACTTGAATCCTACCGGCAGGGCTATCAGCCGATCACCCAGGCAGCAGCCTGACCGAGGCCGGCGGCGTAGTGTCACGAGGTCAGTGAACCATCAGAGCACCAGACCAGTCGCAACATGTATCGGCTAGATTTGACATTCTACAGAATGAGAAACCTGCGCGGGTGTTGGCGATGGGGACTCGGAGACGGGAAACAACGGGTACCTGGTAGGAAAATCTTCGGAAAGGACCATCTGCTTGCCCAGTTTGGTCTGGTGGCTGATCACCAGCGGTCCTCGCAAATTAGCGGTGATTCGACCAGGATCATCCGATGGAATGGTCAAGATCACAGCCAGTGCTAGCTCTTCTCTCTCCTCTGCTCGAATTTCCGCCAAGGCATCGGCAGGAACATCGATCTGATAGCCTGGATGAATCATGGCTGGATCCAAAATGACAAATGCTAGGGACGGTTCTTCGACGGATTGCAGCCACTTGAAAGGAGCCTCGGTGTCATGATCCAGGATGACATACCGCTGCTGCTCAGGGAAACCGAGTAAACCCGAAGGGAACGTCAGGATGCTTTCGTCGCGGACTTCGAATGATCCAAATCGGGTCGATAGACTCTTCACAATTGTGCCCTCACGAAGCAATCCGAGGTTTTTCGGCGATCAAGCGACGCAATGCGTCTATAGGGACCACGTGCGTCTTCGCAGCCAACCGGTTCTCCTCTTGAATCCTCACATAGACTTCTTCCCGATGAACCGCAACCACCGGTGGTGCTTCGATTCCCAGCCGGACTTGACCACTTTTTATCCCAAGCACGACCACCCGGATATCCGGACCGATCGTGACACTTTCTCCACATCGACGGCTGAGTACTAACATACCGGTCTTCCTTGGCAAGAGGCATGAGTCTCACCTCTTTTCGGCTTACTCGGGCAGAATCTTTACGTCGCGACCGGATCGACCTCATCAACCGGAAGAACTAGAAGAGCATTACACACAACCAATTCCCCGCCCGTTCTCATATGTACTTTAGCAGCGAGTTTTCCAACACCTTGGCCAGCGTTCTGGTTGCCGCTTCGATCGCATATTGCTGCAAGGTCAGATCGGAGATCGCTTTAACTAAATCGACGTCCTCCGTTTCCGAGAGCGTCTTACTGAAAAAGCTTTTCGCTTCTTCGAGCTGTGCCAAGCTCGTCGTCAGACGATTCGATGTCGCGCCTACCTCGCCCTGAATGGCGGCAATCTGCCCCCCCCCCTGATTCAATTGTCTCAGCGCGTTGCTGATGCCGAGTCGATCATTTCCACGCAGTGCAGAGATTAGCTGTTTGACCTCAGCAAAAATATCGATTCCGCCTTCGATGAAAACCCGGCTCCCAGCAACGTTGGTCGGCACAGTCTGGTCTGTCCCCACTTCGATGGCATGAACGCCCGCGTCTCCCTGGTACTGCAGACCTGTAACGATGGAAAAAAGATCGCCGGTCGCCGGCGCGCTGCTCCCGTTGGCCAACGTCATTCGAAGCCCCTCGAAGCTGATCTCACTCCCCGACACATAGGTCTGGTTGGTGAGAACATTTCTGGGCGCCAGGCCGACGGAAAAGGTGTCTCCAGTTTGGGGCCCTCCCTCTTGACCGTTCGCCAACACCACACGCAAGCCTGCGAACGTAATCGCCTCGCCCGTCAGGTAGGTGTTGCCCGACGACAGCGTGGTGCTGGTCGTCTGGTCCACCACCGAATACTGTGTCGGAGAGGTAAACTGGATTTGATAGTTGTGTAGCGTGAGCTGCGCCGCGTTCACCATGCCGGCATCTATCACAGCTACGCCCCCGGTATTAGATCCTCCACGGGACGTCGTGACGGGAGCCGTCACGTTGAGCACATCGTAGGAGGTGGGGGAAGTAAAACGGATCACATAGTCGTCCAATGTCGCTGCGTTGTCGTCGACGACTCGACCCTGTCCGGCCAGCGCGCCTCCGGTGTTGCCGACCGCTGAAGCCACTGTCGCGGTAAGCGCAAATGGCACGCCACCCGTTGTCTCACTACCGCCCGCGAATCCGACTCCCGTACGGGCTAGACCTCCAGTGACGCGCACGCTGGACTGCGAGCCGTTCAAATCAGACGTGATGGATAAACGATCCTCTTTAAATGTGACCGTCACACTCTTTCCGGCATTGCTCAGCGCCGTATCGGCGTTGATACGGCTTTGGACGCGTGCCGCCAGCTGAGCGCCGGTCAAGGACTCTGTCCCGGCGGTTAAATCGATCGTGCCTGATGTGGTTCCATCCACAGTTACAAGGAGGGTATCATTGCTGCCGTTTGTCAGTGTCAGGGGAGTCGTGATCGCAAGTCCTGTGGCCCGTCCATGCGTGCTGGTGCCGGTGAAAATGGGCTGATTGCTCAGCTCCGTATTGGCCGTTTGTTGGAGCTGCGCGAACAGTTGTCGTACTTCCTTCGCCCCGATCGCCCGATCCGCCGCGCTGTTCGTGTCGTTACGAAACTGTATGGCGAGCTGTTGCACGCGGGATAACGACGTGATCGCGTGGCTCAATAGCGTATCCGAAAGATCCAGTCTGGCCTGCCCGAACACAATATTGCGCTTCCGTTGCTCAATCTCGGCAAGCGAGGCTTTGTCCAATGCAATATGGTTGAACGCGCTGGGATCGTCGGACGGCTGACGCACTAACTTGCCGGTCGACAGCTGTTGCTGGAGTTCCAAACCCCGTGCGCGCGCGCGGGTCAGGTTATTCGACAGCACACCGAAAGTCTGTAACTCTGTCACACGCATGGCAGCCTCGACGCTACGGTTTGATCGACAACAGCGTTTGGAACATTTCGTCGGTGAGACGCACCAGCCGCGAAGCGGCTTCGAATCCCCGTTGGAACTTAATCAGATTCACCAGTTCCTCGTCCATCGAGACGCCGGACACTTGAGCGCGCAACGTCTCGATCTGATCTTTCAAAATCTCCGTCGCATTTTTTTCACGGTCAGCCGTCTGCGCCGCGACTCCAAACTCTGCCGCGACAGAGCGATAGGCATCCTGCAAGGTTCCGTTTTCCAGACTCGCGAATCGCCGGTGCTGGAGTGCAACCAACGAGAGCATGTTGGTATTGTTGCCGGGAATCCCGGTTCGTGTGGATGAGGCCGCAACAGACCTCGGATCCGTGAGCACAACCGCTAGATCGCGCGCAGCATGGTGATACGAATCGACTTCAAAAACGTCTCCAGCCGCCGCCGCGCCGCTCAACGTCACACTGAGACCGTCAAATGTCAGCGTCGTCGGACTTGCGTACGTGCCTGAGGCGGTCGTACTGAGACCGGCGCTCAGGCCAAGTGATGCCCGAGCGGTCCCTCCGGTAATGTCGACTGCTGATACCGCAGTCGTGTCATTCGATGTCATGACGAACCGGTTGGTTGTGACGTCATAGGTGACCGCCACGGTTTTGCCCGCCGCTTGCAGCGCTCCATCAGCATTGATTTTTGCTTGCACATCCTGCGCAATGGCCGCGCCAGAGGCATACGACAAACCTGGACTTGCAGCGCCCGCGAGTGTGATGGTACCGGAGGCCACACCATCGACGGTCACCGTGAGCGTGTCATTCACACCCGTTACAATGGACAAGGGTGCGTCGACAGACGGTGCCGTGATCGCCGTGCCGGTATAGTTCCCACGGATTGTCGCGCCCGTCGTAGCATCCACGATGGAATAGGCCGTTGCGGAGGAAAAGCGAATCTCGTAGTCGTGAAAGGTCAGCAGACTATTCGCGGCAACCGCACCGCCATTGATCGCAGCAACCCCCTGGTTGGCAGTCACGGCCCGCGTGGACACCGCTATGGGACTAAACAAGTCGAGCCCGGTCGATCCATCGAGTCCATACCCTTGTCGATGAATCATATTCACGGCGTTCGCCAGCGTCGACGAGAGCCGGTCGAATGAAACCTCTAAATGGCGAACGGTGGTATCACGAACATCCAAGAGGCTGCGTAAGCGGCCGTTCGAGATCAGGGCGTCGATGCTTAAGGGACGCGTGCCTCCGGTCGAATATCCGACCGAAAACAGCCCGCCGTTGTCCGGATCCTCAATGGCGTTCAACTGCCGGATCGTGGGTCCCTCCACTAGAACCTGCCCCCGTGCCGCGAAGACCGTCAGCCCGCCCGTGCCGGACTCCACCGTTGTGATGTCGATCCGTGTTGCCAATTCATTCAGTGCGAGCTCGCGTTGATCACGGAGATCATTGGCGTTCTGACCCGTCACTTCAGCCGCAATAATCTGGCTATTCAGTTCAGCGATTTGTTTCGACAGGCTGTTGATTTCCGTTACCGTCTGCTGGACTTGAAAGTTCAATGATTGTCGCGCGGCGACCAGATCGGAAGACACCTGATTCACACTCGAGGCCAACTGTCTCGCGTTGGCCAATAGCACAGAACGAGGCGCCAGCCCACCCGGATCGGTCGACACATCTTGCAACCCACGAAACAAATCGTTCATTCTCGCGGCGATGCCTTGATTATTACTGTCTCCAAACAAGTTTTGGAGCCGGAACAGCTCTTCTCGCGACACCGATAGTCGTCCGAGATTCTGCTGTACCGTCGTCAGCTGCCGGTTAATGAATTGGTCTGTATAGCGCCTGATGGACGTGGCCTGCACGCCGGTCCCCGCCATTCCAGGTTGGCCGTTCAGCGGCGGACGTTCGGTCAGCACGGCTTCCTGCCGGGAATAGCCAGGCGTATTCACGTTGGCAACATTATGTCCGGTAACGGTGAGGGCTTGTTGCGAGGTGACCAGTGCGCTTCTGGCAATGTCAAAGAGAGACGAAAGACCAATCATGCTTAACCTTGCTGATGAATGAGCACATTGACACGGCCTGTGCCGATCGCTTGTCCATCGGACGCATACAGATCCTTGACTGGGGACAGAGGAGTACCAGTCGACAGCGCTTGATCCACCACGCTGCGAATCCCCTCGATAAGCACCACGTTCTGCCCGATCTCGTCGCGGACGGTCTTGGCCACCGTCATGTAACTTCGGTAGACGGCTCGTAAGTCGTCTGACGAGGAGTCTTGGAGATGATCAATCAGTTCCTGGATCGAGCCAGTTCCCGGCCGCAGACCGCAGTGCCTCGCCAGGTCTTGAATAAGCTGCTGTCGTTCATTGGCAAGAGATTGCAACGATTCTAGAATCAACAGTCGACGGCAATTGATGGCATGAAAATCCGTAATCGCAAGCGTTCGAATAGCAGCTCGTTCTGTATGGACCGTTTCAAGTAGCTGATGGCATGTTGCCTCCTCTTGGCGCAACAAGTGGCACAGTTGGGTGATCGCTGGCGGGAACGTGGACATACAGACTCCTTCTGACCTTACACATGCGCTGCATTCCGCCATCCATCCCCTCTTCCTGCCCTCCTTCCCGAAGAGACAAGGACGAAAGGGACCACGGCGAGTGAATATTCAGGAGCCTGGGAAGGCGGATCTTACAGTACGGCGTCGGTTAGGACCTGCTTCACGATGGCATCGCCAACCGCGCGGCCACTGATATCGTATGTGCCGCTGTCAAGCGCGCGCCTGATGCGCTCCACCTGTTCAGCCCGTTCAGGGTCAGGCTGATTCGCCAGCTCCCGAATCCGTTGAAGCTCCTTCGCTTGGGCCGAGATCTGAACCTCATCTTTACCCACCTGGGTGCGGGCAGCCGCTTGCCGATTACCTGTCCCCTCAGTGTCCTGAACCCCAAGTAACAGTTTGGCAAGATGATCTACCTTCCCATGACCTGAAATCTGCATGTTACCGCTCCTTCCCCTGCTCTCGCCTCTCAGCTCTCAGTCCAAGAGAATTATTGACTTTACCCCGGTCGAGCTTCTTATCGGTTGCTACCCGGAAGAACTTGAGCGTTCCGGGGGGGATGATGAAAAATATTGTTGCGCATACTCCTGTACCATCTTGGCAATGCCTATCCCCCCAGACTCGGCTGCCCGTTTCCCAATTTCCTCGTCATAAAATGAGTAAAAATAAGCCCCTTGCTTATTAGTAATGCTTCCCTCAGGAACGGTTTCTCTCATAACCTTCAGTAAATAGGAGACAAAATAGGCCTCGAACTGCCGGCCAGCTTGGACCATTTGTTGACGTGCCGCAGCAGGGTCCTGCGATGTCGAAGCATTCATCTGAGACACAAGATGACTCGTGCGTCCGGTCAATCCAGGATCCACGTATGCTGGTGAAGAGAGCCCTGAATGGATTCCGTATTGTTCTAGAGTGTTCATATGTAGCACTCGTCCATCTAAATGATTTCAAGGTTCGCTTGCAACGCTCCTGCCGACCTCAGAGCCGAGAGTATTGCGACAAGGTCACGCGGCGTCACTCCGACTGCATTAAGAGCCCGTACGACCTCCCCCAATGTTACCGTCTCATCCACCACCAGGAGCCTCGACTCCTGCTCCTTGACCTCTGTCTGCACATCCGGTGTGACGGTCGTCTGTCCTGCGGAGGAACCAATGAGCGGTGCCGTCGGCTGTGACACGTTCAGCGTGTTCTTGACCGAGATCGTGAGATTACCGTGAGAAATCGCGCATGTGGAAATCCGTACATGTTCTCCCAACACCACCGTGCCGGTCCGTTCATTCACCACGACTTTGGCTATAGAATCGACGGTCACATCAAGTCCCTCAATCGATGCGATATATTCGACGACGCGCCCCTGAAACACTTGAGGGATTGTCGCCTTCACAGATCCGGCATTCGTGGCTGATGCACTGCCTTTCCCAAAGGCACTCTCGATGGCCTCGGCAGTCCTGATGGCAGTCGTAAAATCGGGTTGGCGGAGAAGCACAGAAACGGTTGCCCACGAGTCAATGTCGACAGGGAGCTCCTTCTCGATAATAGCGCCACCGGGAACCATACCGGCCGCCTGATGATTCTTCGTCACTGTCGCGCCGCCAGCCCCTCCCGTCCCGCCGAGAAAACCACCGATTGAGACTGGTCCCTGCGCAACGGCAAATACTTGCTGATTGGCTCCTTTTAACGGCGTAAGCAAGAGCGTCCCGCCTTGCAGGCTTTTGGCATTCGCCATCGACGACACCAAGGCATCCAGTGTCATCCCTGGTTTCGAGAAGGGAGGAAGCTTGGCGGTGACCATCACTGAGGCGATGTTTCTCGTTAATAACTGGATGGGATCGATCACCAGGTTGATGCCCATCTTGTTCAACATGGACATCATTGCCTGAATCGTGAACTGTCCGCCGATGACTCGGTCGCCGGTACCGTCCAGACCAACCACCAAACCGTAACCAAGCAACTGGTTTTCACGGACTCCTTCAATCATGCCAATATCCTTGATCCTCACCGCATCGGCGCCGGAGGGTGTCAACACACCACTGGTCAGGACCAGCACACTGACTAGAGCGATACACCGTATGAACATGTGTGAGACACCTATCCTCTCCATGAACGTTTGGAAACAGAGACCTGTAACCGAGGACCAAGTATGATGCGCGACAGCCATCCTTGTTCAGAAGCCAATTCTTTCCCTGAGGCGTGATCAGCATCATCAAGCACATGAAATCGCGTTCTGCTCCCAAACGTGGGAGGATCAAAATCAGCCCGTCGGACAACCCCACTCTGCACCATCATCTGGAGCGTGCGGAAATTTAAAGGACGCCGCTTGAGCATGCTTCTCGGAGTCGATTTGCGTCTCGGCGGAACCGTCATAGCCCCTCTTCTCCTCAGAACGGATAGACCCAATTGAGAATACGGATAAGCCAGCCGGGTCGCTGTACATCGTCCAGCACACCCAGGCCTGAGTATTCAATTTTAGCGTCCGCAATGGCACTTGAGGCCACTGTATTCTTGGTATCCACATCGACACGCCGGACAATCCCACCAATCGTCATCAGCTGTTTTTCACTGTTGACGCTGACCTCACGCCGTCCCTCGATCCGAAGATCCCCGTTGGGAAGCACCTCTGTCACGATCGCAGAGATGGTCCCTGTCAATGTGCCTTCACGATTGGTGGAACCTTTCCCATCGAACTTGTTATTGGCGCTCGCATTGATTCCGAATCCACGCTTTGTTTCATCGCTGAAGCGGATCCCTGGAAGCCCGATATATCCCATACCGCTGCCGACCATGCTGTTCTTAATCGTCGAATCCCGTTGAACCGCCGTATCGGCTGACTTTGACCCTTTATGAACTTCGGATATTTTCACGGTCAGAATATCCCCGATCCGCATGGCACGCATGTCCTCATAGAGATAGGCTCGTCCATTTTCTTCCTGCCAGAGCGAGCCAAGCGTCTTTGGAGGAGGGAGCAGCGGCACAGTCACCTTGCTCGACGGGCTCGGCGGGCTTGAACATCCTTGCAGGGCGATGGTGATGATCAGACTACGCACGGCCATATGAAAAGACAGATTACAGTGAAAGTGCATGGTGTTCTCTGCCACGATTCAGCTAGAATTCCACCTCAACAAGATTTGGAGCCACCACTTTGGCTCTTAGTTCCCTGCCGGAATCCAGATTGGTGACTGTGACGGTCTGTCCGACTTGTCCGTTCGCTTTCGTCACGCCATTCGCCCGAATCGACAGACCTCCACGCCGCGCCTCGATGAGGACTCGATCACCCTTCTTGATCACCAATGGAGGCTTCACAAAGGCTGGGCGTAGCGGTGTCTCGGGCGGAAGAGGCCGTGATGCGCTCTTTCCGATGACCTCTCCTTGATCGGTCATGAAGGGATGGTTCACCTGATGAACCCGCAGTCCGACCGTCTTGAGATCGCCCATATCAATCAGTTCATCGGCCTTCAGAAAGCGGGTGACAACAACCGCGTCGATCATCGCCACAACATCAGCAACGACCTGAATCGTTTTCCGAGATTTCCCGTTTGCCACCGCCTCCACATGAAACATCCGCCGTCCTAGACCTTCTTCCAGAGAGTTGGGAGTAACTTGCAACTCCACCGTCCTGCCGGGGATCATCACAGAATCCGCGGGATCCAACACTGTCACATGTACCGTCTTAACCTTGTGCCCCCATTCGCTCTCCAGATGTTTCTGAATGGCCTTCCGAATGAGATCAGGACTGACCTCACTGACAGCCGGTCGGTCCACAACGGTGTCGGTCGCCTGATGAATCGGACCTCGAGACGCCGACGGGATTGGCCGAGACCCACCACTAGGTCCTGCACGTGATGTCGTCACGTCGAAGACTACAGATGAAAGGAGCATGATCATCATCAGCCAAATCCTAGACATGAGCCGCTCCTTATCGTCTGAGATTGTTCGCAATGGCCATCATTTCGTCGGAAGCCTGAATCGTCTTGGAGTTAATCTCGTAACTTCGCTGCGCGATGATCATATTGACCATTTCTTCGGCGAGATTGACATTCGAACTCTCCAAGAATCCTTGCTGGATCGTCCCGAATCCGGTGGTGAAGCCGCCGGTCCCCTGCGTGGGAGGGCCAGAAGCAAAGCTATCAATAAAGAGATTGCTCCCCATAGCGACCAGCCCAGAAGGATTGTCGAACCGTGTCAGCTGTATTTGCCCGACTTGTGAGGACTGCGTCACACCTGGCAGCAAAACCGAGACCGTACCGTCCTGCCCAATATCCACCTTGAGCGCGCCGGAAGGGATTGTAATGACGGGATTGAGGAGATCGCCGTCGCCGGTCACGAGATTGCCCACATTGTCACGCTTAAACGATCCATTTCGGGTATACATGATCGTCCCATCAGGACGGGAGACTTGAAAAAACCCTGCTCCATCAATCGCCAAATCCGTCTCGTTGTTCGTTTGGCGCATATTCCCCTGAATCCATTCTTTCGAGACGGTCGTTGGGCGTACCCCTGCACCGACCTGGATGCCGACTGGAAAGACCCCGACATTGGAGGCGCTGGTACCGGGGAGTCGTTGAATCTGATACAGCAGGTCCGCAAACTCAGCTCGGCTGCGTTTAAAGGAGTTGGTATTGACGTTGGCAAGGTTATGGGCGACCGTGTCGACATTGATCTGCTGAGCCGTCATTCCGGTCGCTGCGGTCCACATGGCACGAATCATGGAATCCTCCTACGTATCTTGCCGTCCGTAAAACGTGAACTCCACTAGCTGATGTTTACGAACGACCAACGACGCTTCACAGTCTTAGAGCACTCGTCCTACATCTTGAATCGTGACCTCAGTCATACGATCAAGCGATTGAATCAGCTTTTGCGTTGACTCATAGTTGCGCATACCCTGAAGCATCTTCACCATCTCGCCGATGGAATTGACGTTGGACTCTTCGATGTGCCCAACCTGAATCTGCGGATTCTTGCCCACCGTGCCTTTCTCCGAGAAGAACAGCCCGTCCGACGACTTCTGCGGCATGTCTTCATCCGCAAATTCCATGACTTTGATTGTGGCGACAGGCTTGTCATCGACTTTGATGTCTCCCTGTGACGTAATCTCCAATTTTCCTGGAGGAATCTTGATCTCACCCCTCGTCCCCATCACGGGATAGCCAAGTCCTGTCACAAGCCGGCGCTGATTATCCAGTGACAGCATGCCGTTGCGAGTGTATCGAGAGCCTTGTGGCGTCTGTACCTCAAAAAACCCTTGCCCTTGAATGGCAACGTCCAGCGGATTGCCGGTCAATCGGATGCGGCCTGGCTCAAATGTGGTTTTGATCTGATGTGGTGCGACAAACACACGCTCAGATGGTCCGAATGGTCTGGCCGTGATCTGTTGGGCCAATCCCACAGTTCGGCCTCCAGTGGGAGCGACCGAATGGTACCGTGGGAATATGGCTTTGAAGGCCTGCTCATCCTGCTTGAACCCAGCGGTATTCACATTGGCCATATTGTTCGCAAACACTTGCATGCGCCGTTCATGGGCGAGTGCTCCAGACAAAACGGAATAGATACCTCGATTCATATTGCCGACTCCTTTTCCCTTCGAGGGACAGCAACCCTTATGCCAGATTCGTTCCGAGCAGAGATTACTGTAAATCGAACACGAACTCAGCCAAATGCAGGCATGAACTGACTTCCGCTGTGGAATACCAGGCTGGTATCGGATCCCCCTGCCATACTGCGAGGGTGGATTCTACCCACTAAGGTGAAAATTATTCCTAGCGGTGACTGGTGAGGGACGCCTCATGCCGACCCGAAACTGTAGGGAAGGGACGTACTGCGGGTCGTGTCAACCATGGCAATGGAGCAGCCACGATAAGCCTGTTCCCCTCTTCGTTTAATCGACCATTCACTAGGAAGTCGGCCTGGATTCCAGAATCGGCCGGTGTCGTCCCCATCCACCCCATGTTTCTGCCACACACCGTTGCTGAGACAGACCACCATGCAAGTGATCGTTGCTCCAATCGTGGCAACGCATGATGTGAGACCTTCATGTGCATCATCTTGATTGCTGATTGAGGACCTGGCTATACCAGGTACTAGTCGAGATCTCCTCTAGAGTGGTACGGGGTTCTAGGACTCTGAACTGAAGCCGAGTCATCGCAGACTATCGCGAATAGTCTCACCACGCTGACAATCGAGCACTCAGCCGAGTCGGTCGGCAGATAGAATCAACTCGGTTTATGCAAGTGTGCCTTGAGCTGGATGATAGCCTTGGTATGGATTTGGCAAACCCGTGATTCAGTGACCTTTAGCAACTCTCCGATTTCCTTCATCGTAAGCTCCTCGTAGTAATACAAGCTCAGAACGAGGCGCTCTTTTTCCGGCAACTTCTGGATGGCCTCGGCGATCAATTCACGTTCACGCTCGTTGACCAATGAGGACAGGGGATCCGGCGTATGCGTATCGGCCAACATCTTGACCACTTTATGCCCGTCTGGTTCATGAAGGCCTAAATCATCCACACTGATCATCACCGCCCCTCTGGCCCGTGTAATGAAATCATCCAGCTCTTCCAGGGACATCTTCAGTTCTGTTGCCACCTCGTCATCCTGGGGCGGCCGACCCAATCGGCTCATCAGCATCGTGTGCGTCTTTTGGAGCAAGCCGATACGCTCATGAACCGATCTCGGGATCCAATCCATCGATCGAATCTCATCGAGCATGGCGCCACGAATTCTGAACTCCGCATAAGTCTTAAACTTCGCCTCTCGTGTGGGATCATACTTATCCATGGCATCCATGAGTCCAATGGTGCCAACCGAAATCAGATCCTCCGCGTCGAGGTACGCCGGGAGGCGGAAGGCCAGCCGATGGGCCATCGCGCGAATAACATGGGCAAACTCCTTGATCAGCTCTTCGCGTCTGGCTCCCTGGGCCGCAAATGATTTTCGCTCGTGTGGTAAAGCAGTCTTGCTCATGATCTTCCCATGTCCGATCGTTGGTCAGTTACTGGCCGGCGTCACCGCCCGTTGCCAAACAAGCTGTACTGAACTTTTGGGGAGACCAGGCCTCGGCCACTGAATGACCTGATGTGCCAACCTCCTAAATGCTTGGGCTGCTGGTGCATCTGGGAATAACTCACAGAGCGCCTTCTGCTGCATGACGGCCAAATGCACATAGTCGTCATAAGGGATCGCCCCGACTAATTCGACGGCCACATGAAGAAAATGATCCACCGCCACATCCAACTTCCCGAACACTTCAGCCGCTTCACGTGGGCTCTTAGCCTGATTCACCAGTACTTTGAAACGGCGTTCTCGATACTGGCGGGTCAAGACTTTGATCAGCGCATAGGCATCCGTGAGCGATGTCGGCTCCGGCGAGACGACGATGATCGTCTCATCTGCCGCAGAGGCAAAAAAGGTGACATTTGGCGAGATGCCCGCCCCGGTATCGATCAAGAGCACATCCATCTCTGACGTGAGCTGGGCCAACTGTTCCTGAATCATCACCTGTTGGGCTTCTGTCAGCGCCGTCAGACGGGCAACACCGGAACTGGCCGGAAGCACATGGACACCCGCTGGGCCACTGAGCACGATCTCATCGAGCGTATGTGTGCCTCTCAATACGTCTTCGATCGTATGATGCGGAACTAGCCCCAGGAGGACATCAAGATTGCCTAAACCAAGGTCGGCATCCAAAATCAGCACCCGCTTCCCAACCCTCGTGAGTGCAACCGCAAGGTTCGCAACTACATTAGACTTTCCGACTCCTCCCTTGCCGCTGGACACCGCGATGACGCGAGTGGATGAACCATCTCCACGACTCAGATCCTCCGACATAAGGACAGACCTTCTTGTTCCAAACGGCATAGCGAGACCTCCAACCAGATTATCCGTGATGAATTGCCGCTTCTAATGCAGGAATTGCGCCTGACGATTGACCTACCCGATTGACAAGCACCTGAGAATTGGTCGAGCGTTCCGCAGTCAACAACGCCGCCAAACGTTCCGATGAGGCAACCTCGATATCGCCGGGAACTCGTCGTCCAATGCTCCAATAGGAAAGCGGCACCCCGGTTTGATGCGCAACTTCAAAGATGGTGCCAAACGATTCCGTCTCATCGAGCTTCGTGAACAGAAGACGCAGTTGGGGTAGATCACTGAGGTGTCTCGTGATCCGACAGAGCTCCTGCTCCCTACTGGAAGCCGGAAGGACCAGATGAGTTGTGACGGCCCCCTGTGGAAGCAGCTGTCGCAGTTCTTTCGCCAATGCCAGATCACCTGGTCCGATCCCAGGCATGTCGATCAGCACAAGATCTACTCGCGTATGACGACGGAGCCCTTGATGGACTTGTCGAGCCGACACGGCGCAAGCAAACGGCACCCCCACGACCTTGGCATACCGACGCAGCTGCTCCACCGCAGTTTCCCGATTCGTATCAAAGGTAATGAGGGCGACCGATCTCCGCTGCTCGAGACGATAATAGGCAGCCAGCTTGGCCACAGCTGCGGTCTTCCCAGCTCCACTGGGTCCGATCAGAAGACCGATTGAGGGAGATCCCTCTCCGTTATGGAGCGGCTCACTCGTACGCACACGAGTGGCGATCTCATGCTGTAGCGCACGCCGAATCGATTCATCGTCGTATGGATCGGACACTTGTTCCGTCTTGCACGCCTCGCTTATCAGCAACTCCACGGTGGAAGCATTCATCCCCTGCTCGATCAGCGAGCAGCGCAGCCAGGCCAGCATCGGCACCGGTTGACTTCCGATTGACCGGACATTTTCCCGCGACAAGTCCTCCAATAGGCGACCCAATTCATTCACGACGGTGCGGAAATGTCGACGACGATTCGGTTTCACGTGCACTCGAGATGGCTTCGACGAGGCGGACCGACCGACGGGTGGTGTCGTCGCCTCACTATTCGGCTTCAGCATCCCGTGCAGAGTCTGTTGAAAAGTCGGCGTGGCCTCGGACTCTTCATGAGACGGTCTCCCAGGCGCGGCACCATGTGACACTTTGTCTGCTACCTGAGGGGACCGTTGGACGTCTTGATCGGATGCGGCCATCACTTCAAGAACCGGTCGATTGAATGCCTGTACGATTCGCCCTCCCTCACGCACCTCTTTTGCAGACAAGATGATGGCATCCGGCCCTAGTTCTTCCTTGATGGCACGCATGGCATCCTGCATGGTGAGCGCGTGAAATGTTTTGACCTTCATGGCTTACCTTATGATAGCTGCGCAAATTCGAAGTCGATGCGGACCGTATCTAACGACTGCAGGCGGACAAACGAGTCCACTTCATTGAGTCCCATGACGGGAACGGCATGCAACTGACGATCGCTGTGTCGACGGAGATGGCGGCGAACAACCTGCGAACAGAGTACGATCGGCTGCTGCCCGCGAGCCGCAACCCGTTCGGCCGCCTGTTTGAGACCAGTTAACAGCTTATGAGAAAGCGTGGGGTCAAGGTTCAACATGGCCCCAGGCGGCAATGCCGCGGCTTGTTCGGCCAACGACCGGTCTAGCCGGGGATCCAGGGTAATGACCTGCAGACTACCGTCAGATGCTAGATACTGCTTGGTGATTGTCCGAGCCAACGCCTGCCGTGCATACTCTGTGAGGACTTCTGCATCCTTGGTGGTGGTGGCATGATCAGAAATTGCCTCGAGGATCGACCGGAGATCCCGAATCGGAATGCCCTCCTTGAGCAAGTTTCCGAGAACCCTGACGACTGTTCCGAGTGGCACCAGCGTGGGAATGAGCTCCTCCACCAACTTCGGATGCGATTTTCCCACTTCATCCAAAAGCGTTTGCACCTCCTGCCGTCCCAACAGTTCAGAGCCATGGCGCTTGATCAACTCGGATAGATGTGTCGCGATTGCCGAGCCCGCATCCACCACGGTATACCCCGCCATTTGCGCCTGCTCCCTGGCCTCTTCAGGCACCCAGAGCGCCGGCAACCCAAATGCAGGCTCCTTGGTTGCAATGCCCTGCACCAAGCCTCGTTGACCAGTTCCTGGATCGATCGCTAACAGATGCCCAGGCAAGACGTCAGCCTTGGCCACCTCCACTCCCTTCAACATGATGGCGTATTCGTTCGGACGCAGCTGGAGATTGTCACGTATATGAATGGGAGGGACGAGAAAGCCCATCGATTCCGCAAATTGCCGCCGGAGCGCTTTAATCCGATCGAGCAAGGCGGTGCCTTGCGTTCCCTCGACAAGACCGATCAAGCCGTACCCCACCTGCACTTCCATAAGATCAAGCGGGATCACTCGGGTCTGACCTTCCTCGGTCTTGGGCATGCTGGGAGTGGGTGTGGGAACTGCTTGAACCTGCTCGCGCTGATGGAGGTGATAGGCGACCCATGCGAGGGCGCTCCCTAACGCTAAGAACGCCACATGGGGAAGCCCAGGCACCAAACCAAGCGCGAGGAGAATACCAGCCGCCATACCCACCGGCTTGGGGGAGGTCAATAGTTGCCGAGTCATCTCCCCGCCCAAATCCATGTCCGAGGCGGCGCGAGTCACCACGATACCGGCGGCAGTCGACACGATCAGAGCAGGGATCTGCGCGACCAATCCCTCACCAACCGTCAGCACGGTATAGGTTTGAGCCGCCAGTCCCGGACTCATGCCCTGTTGCAGAATCCCGATCGCCAATCCGCCGATGATGTTGACAAAGACGATAATGACGGCGGCAATGGCATCCCCTCGAACAAACTTGCTGGCACCGTCCATCGAGCCGTAAAAGTCCGCCTCTTGCGCAATCTCCCGTCGGCGGCGGCGCGCATCCACCTCATTGATCACACCGGCATTCAAATCCGCATCAATACTCATCTGCTTTCCAGGCATGGCATCCAATGTGAAGCGGGCGGCAACCTCGGCGACACGTCCGGCTCCCTTTGTCACCACGACGAAATTAATGATGACCAGAATGGAGAATACGACCAACCCGACCGTGTAATTCCCCCCGACGATGAAGTTCCCGAACGCCCGAATCACCTCACCGGCCGCCCCTGCCCCTTCGTTGCCATGCAACAGAATAAGCCGTGTGGACGCAATGTTGAGGGACAGCCGGAACAATGTCATCACTAACAGAATCGATGGAAATACCGAAAACTCAATCGGGCGCCGCACTTGAAGTCCGACGAGCAAGATAATCACCGACAGAGTGATATCAAAACTTAACAACAGATCGAGTACAAAGCGCGGCAATGGCAACAGCATCACCATGATAATAGCCACCACCCCGAGGGAGATCACGATGTCCGGATGCTTGATAAACTGGGGTTGCTCTACCGGTTCGATTGCCGTTGCCATAATCTCCTAAACCTGTGAAGCTCTCATGGAGTCACACCTCTGGCGCGATACACAAACGCGAGGATCTCTGCGACCGCACGATACAGCTCGTTTGGAACCTCTTTGCCGATTTCGACCAGTTTAAACAGTGTGCGAGCCACGAACTTATGTTCGACGACCGGCACCCCGTGATGTCGAGCCAGCTCGCGGATACGTTCAGCGACAAAGCCAGCTCCTTTAGCAACCACCATAGGGGCCCCCATCGTGGTGGTGTCATACTTCAGCGCAACAGCCAGGTGTGTCGGGTTGGTGATCACCACATCCGCCGTCTTCACGGCGGCCATCATACGTTTCTTGGTCAGCTCTCGTTGGAGGGTCCGCACGCGACCCTTGATGAGCGGATCGCCTTCCGAGGACTTGTGTTCCTCCTTGACCTCGTCCTTCGACATCCGCAGACTGCGTTCCCACTCATAGCGTTGGTAGACATAGTCAAACCCGGCCAGGACCGCGATCGCCCCAGCGACGGCCAATCCGACCTTCAAGGCGAGCCATCCAGTAACACCCAGGACGGTACCCATATCGAACCCGATTAACCCTGGAATCTGGAGGACGTCATACCGCGCAACCCACACACCGACACCCGTCACAATCGCGATCTTGAGGAGCCCCTTTACCAACTCGATCACAGATCGCAATGAGAATAATCGAGACAACCCTTTGATCAGACTGATGCGTTTGGCATCCGGTTGAATCGCATCGGCACGCCATAACAACCCTGATTGCAGCAACGACGCACCGCTCCCCATTACCAGAATGCCCAGCACGACCGGAAGACTCAGCATCACCACGGTGAGGCCAGCGTGGATGACGATCTCGGACACCTGTTCGATAGACATGTCTTTATAGAACGCTAAAGGAAACGAGAGCGTCAGCCCTTGACGAGTCATCTCTGTCATTTTCTGAAGACCAACCGGCAACATGGCCGCCAACAGCCCGACGCCACTCAAGAGGACCACGGCCGTCGACAGATCGCGACTCATCGCGATCTGTCCTTTCTTGCGCGCGTCCTCTTTCCGTTTTGGCGTCGCGGGTTCTGTCTTATTACTTCGATCCTCAGCCATGTCCCAACGCCCTCAGAAGCTCATCAATCGTGAATTGCAGTCGCTCAATTTCTCGGACTAACAGTTCCGTCACAAACGGCGCGGACAGCGACATCACCGCCAACGCGCCGGCAATCGTGATAGGGAAACTCAACACAAATACGTTGATCTGACTGACCGCCCGTCCCAGCAACGAGAGAAGAAGATTGATCAGGAGGATGATGACGAGTACCGGCACTGCTAACTTCAACCCCACAACAAACATGTTCTGAGCAAGGCGGAGGATCGCCTCCCCCATGCTTCCCGTGAGAGATGCGCCAAATGCCGGAATGGATTCATAGCTCGAAATAATAGTTGCCACCAGCAACAGATGGCCGTTCAGCGAGAGAAAGAGGAGGGTCACCAGGAGGGTGAAGTATTGGCCGATGATAGGGGTCTGCTCGGCCGTCGCAGGATCGAACAGTTGGACCACGCCGAACCCCATCTGCACGCCGATCAGCTCTCCGGCCAGTTCCAGCGCACCGAAAAATAATCGTACCGCCAGCCCGATCGCTAAACCAATGACCATTTCACTGATGAGTCCAGCGGTCAAGACAAGAGGGTCATAGGGCACGGCTGGGAGTGGAATGATGGGAGCCAACAGCACACCTAATCCCAAGACGAGCGCCAGTTTGACTTTCGCCGGAACGGATCGCCCGCTCAACACCGGCAACGCAGCCAACAGCCCACCGATACGGGAAATAAGGACCAAGAATCCTTGGAATTCGGGAAGGAGAATCTGGATGGTCTGCGTCAGCGCCATGTCCCTCTTAACTCTTCGTCTCACATGCAACAGGAGGAGCTGCATACGGGATGCTCACAATGGCTGCGGTTCTCACCTGCCCAACCCCGGCGCACCTGCTTCGCCGACTCATCGAGGCGAGCCGAGATATGCCATGCCCCAGACGCGGCCTCAGCAAACGAGGGACCGCAGCATACCAACTGGGGTACGTTGAAGGCCGATGCGTTGCGAGAACACAGCTGGCAGCCATTGTCATCGTTCCACTATTGCACATAGTTGGGAATACTGATGAGGAGATTGGCCATATACGTGGTCATGGTGTTCAGCATCCAGGGGAGAAAGAACAGCAACGCCACAAACAAGACCACCACTTTCGGAACAAACGTGAGCGTGCCCTCGTTCATTTGCGTCATGGCTTGGAGCGCACTAATAACCAAACCGACGAACAAACTAAGCCCCAGAATCGGTGACGACACCAACAACGTCGTTTCTAACGCTTGCCTGGCCAGTTCCGTTACCATTTCTGGTGTCACGTGATCATCCCTCTTCTCGACACTTGATCATCCGGTGTCGTCTATCGACAAACCGCTCAGCCCTAGTGAAAACTTCTCACCATTGAGCCCACGACCAAGTACCAACCATCGGCCAAGACGAACAAGATCAACTTGAACGGCAGCGAAATCACGACAGGCGGAAGCAGCATCATGCCCATCGACATGAGAATACTGGCCACAACCATATCGACAATGAGAAAAGGGATATAGATTAAGAATCCAATTTGAAAAGCAATCCGCAGCTCGCTCAGAATGAAGGCCGGGATGATGGCCTGAGTTGGCACGTCCTCAACCCGATCTGGTTTTGGCACGTGACTCAGCGTGATGAAGAGTTCGAGATCCTTTTCCCTTACCTGACGCAGCATAAAGCCCCGCACCGGCTCGATGCCCTTCTTCCACGCCTCTTCATAGGAGATCTGCTCAGCCATCAATGGTTGGAGCGCGTTGTTGTAGACGGCCTGCCCCACGGGAGCCATGATGAACATCGTCAGGAACAGCGCCAAGGACAGCAACACTTGATTTGGAGGAACCGACTGCGTTCCCAGCGCTTGACGGAGAAAAGCCAACACGATCACGATCCTGGTAAAAGACGTCACCATGATGAACAAGGCCGGTGCCAAGGAGAGCACCGTGAGCAGAATTAAGATCTGGATCACCACTGCGGTTTGCTTCGGACCATCTGAGCCAAAGTCAATGCTCACCGATGGACCAGCCGCCACCGCTTCTGACAGCGGCAGCACAAGCAGCATGATCCCTCCGACAATAATTCCCCAGAATATGTGTGCGCGCGACTCGTGCTTATCGGCCATGAAGTCCCTTGTTATGATGCAACGCACCGAACGGGAGACGCCGCAGCCAGGACGCAAACCTTTCCTGAGAGGCCGACGCCGCCTCGGTGGAGGCGTTCTCGCTGTTGAGAGCGAGTAATTCCCGCAATTCAACTGAATCGCTGATGCGTCCTAGCGGAACAAGATCGGTCGCGGTCGTCCCCACAATCAAATACTCACCCGCAACCGACACGAGGGCAATGGTCTTGCGCGGAGCGATATAGCCGCTGGCCAAGAGTCGAACGAGCGGGCGCCCACCGGCAATCCCCAGTCGTTGCCCCATCACTCGCCGGACCGTCACCGCGACAATCCCCATCAGCACCAGCACAATGGCCAGGGCTGCGACGGTGCGAAACAGGCTTTCCCACAGATCAATCACGGCCTCTCCTTCGGATCATTCAGCGCAGGTGTTGGACGCGTTCCGCCGCGCTCACGACATCCGTCAAGCGAATACCGAATTTCTCGTTGACGACCACAACTTCACCGCGTGCAACCAGCTTGTTGTTCACCATCACCTCCATCGGTTCCCCCGCAAGTTTATCCAACTCAATGACGGAGCCTTGAGCTAGTTGCAACAGATCCCGAATGGCCATCTTCGTGGATCCGACATACACGGTGACGCTCATCGGAATATCCAGGAGAAAGTCGATATTCTTCGGAGCACCGTCGGTCACCGCGCTCTGAACCGACGGGAACGAAGCCGGCTGCGGGGATTGGTGATCGCTCGCCTGCGAATCGGCACGGGTTGCGAAGTTTGACTCAGCCATAGTCACTCTCTCGTTGGTGTCATGACTAGCTCACGACTTTGGTCACGCGGCACGCGTGATTCCCCTTGTAAATTCCAGGACTACCCTGAAATTTGTGATGTCCCTCGATATAGCAGTCGAGCGGATCTCCTGGATGCTGGTCAAGTAAGATCACATCGCCCGGTGCAAAATTCATCACATCCTTCACCGTAACCGTGGCGGTTCCCATCCGTACCGCAATCGGAAGCGGACACTCGTGAAGTCGCTCTCGGAATCGATGGCTCCACTCGCCGTTTTGATCGACTTGATCGGAGACGAGGCCTGAATAGAGTTTCTCCTTGATCGGTTCAAGCATACTGTAGGGATAGACGATGTATAGATCCCTGGTCGTTTCTCCTAAAATGACCTGTAACGTGACAACGACGACAATTTCAGATGCGGTCACCACCATTGCAAACTGAGGGTTGCTCTCAGACCGCACATACTCCACCTTGATCGGCACGACGGCTTGCCACGCCTTTTCCAGGTCGACAAGCGATAGCAGCAACAGCTTCTTGATGATCCGCAGTTGGACGGGCGTGAAGTCTCGCCCCTCAGGCTTCACGTGGGTCTGCCCTTTGCCCCCAAAGAAGTAGTCCACGATCAAGTACACAAGGAACGCGTCCATTACGAAGAGTGCGCTACCCCGTAATGGCGCCATATGAAACACGTTCAACGATGAAGGCATCGGAACCTTTTTCAAGAGCTCACCGAACTTGATCACCTGGGTCCCGACGACGGCAAAATCAACGGCCTCCCGAAACATGCCGGTCCAGACAACCGATTGGCGGCGAATGAATCGGTCGTTGATCATTTCCATGGTCGGCATCCGCCCACGGATGATTCGCTCCTGATTAAACAGATCGTACCCCTTGACACCCGTGGCTTCCTGGGCAGTGTCCTTCGGAGTCGTGTCCACATCACCGGAGACGACGCCCTTTAACAGCGCGTCGATTTCATCCTGCGAGAGAATTTTTTCCATAGATCCCGCTGTTACTGAACGACAAATTCCGTGAAGTACGCCGACCGGACGCCTGGCTTTTTCAGGAGGCCGTTGATGCGCTGCGTGATTTCATCGCGTAACTGGAATTTCCCCTGCGTCGTCCTCACCGCATTGACGTCCTTGCTGCTGAGCAAGACCAGGACCGCATCCCGTATCTGAGGAATGTGCGCGGACAGTTCAGCCGAGACCGCTTCGCTCTCCGCCTCGAGCTTGAGAGTTATTTTCAAATACCGAACGTCTGGGGTGTCTGCGAGATTGACAATGAAGGGATCTAAGTCAAACATGACGCCGGGCGAAGCAACCTGACCATGTTTGCCACCGACCTCGCTCTTCGACTCAGCTTTGACCTCAGTATCGGCTTTATGATCCTCTGAACTCTCAACCCCTTTACTGGCTCCTCCCAGGAATTTGACTACCACGAACGCTCCTCCAACCCCAACTACCAAGGCAACAACCGATACAATAATGAGCATTTTGATGGGGAACGCCGAAGCGGGGGCCGCGGCGGGAGCTTTTTCGTCAACTGCAGCTGCATCTGCCATAACTCCTCCTCGATTAACTCGTTGGCCCGGTGCGAAGACTGCAATGCATATGCCACCACACTTTGCGACTCACCGATAAGAGGAATCACGAATCACCATATCTGGCGCACACTCCCATACAACCAGCGCCACACACGACAGGGCGCATGAGCGCCCTGTCAAGCAACCTCTTGACACCGTCAAGAAGCTGACAGGGTACAGGATGATGACCAAGAGTAGGGACTGACACCGGATGAGAGGGCGGAGTGAAGGAGAGGAGGGCTGGGAGTGACGATCGCTCCCAGCCCTACCGCGAAGAAATGGATCTACCGTTTCAGATTGACCAATTCCTGTAAGATTTCGTCGGACGTGGTAATCACGCGCGAGTTCGCCTGGAACCCGCGCTGTGCCTGGATCATATCAATAAAACTTTCTCCGAGGTCGACATTCGACAATTCCAACGAATTGGACAAGACCCGTCCAAGCCCCGCACTGTCCGGGGTTCCCGTGACCGGCTGGCCGGAATTCCCGGACTGAGCAAAGGTGTTTTTACCAGTCCGCGTCAACCCAATGGGATCCGGGAAGCGTGCGAGCACCACCTGCGCCAACGCGCGCAGCTGACCGTTCGAAAAACGGCCATTGATGATGCCGTTCCCATCCACGGAGAAGGCCTGGAGCGAGCCGGCGGCAAACCCATCCTGCGTTTGCTGCACGAGCGCCGAGGTCGACCCGAACTGCGTCGTTCCATCGAGTCCGCTCCCACCGTCGGTCGTCACGCTGGAACCGAAATTCATGGCAAGCAGCTGGTCTGGCGTCGCACCGTTAAAGTCGATCTGTAACTCTCCCGGCACCGTGCCGGACGTCCCCGCTGCAGTCCCGGTATCGTACCGAATCACCGTGCTCTCTCGATCCAACGTCCCATCCGTCCCGAACGTTAACGTGCCGGACGCAACCCGAACGATCCCCAAGCTGGCGTCGACATTGCTCGGATCATAGTTTGCCGTGACGACGTCGCTCGCAGGCGCCACCGTGTTGTAGTTCCAGCTGTTGGCGCCGACCTTCGTGAAGTACGTCGTCAGCAAATGACTGTTCCCGAGAGAATCAAACACCGTCATCGATGTCGAAAAATTCGAAGTGGCGGGCGGATCCGAGAGCTGAAAGTCCGTACCGGTCGTCGACGTCGGCGCCAGCATGTTGAGATTGCTCGCCAAGGTATCAGCTCCGTTCGCCGTCACCACAACCGTTCCGGTCCCGGTCGTGGAATTGTTCGTCGTGCCTGTCAGGCCCGACGCAAAGGTGAAGATATTGGATGCATTGACCGACGCAGTAAATCCCGCATAGGCAGCGGATTTGAACGGATCGTTGGGGACCAACGCGCGCACGGCATTTTGAACCGCCGTGGCAAGCGCCGAGCCGGTCAACCCGTTTGCCACGGTGATCGTCCGAACCCCGTCCCCGTTCAGATTGATATTGAATGAAGTGTTCCCGGCTGCGGTGGTGGTCACCGATGCCGCGGACGCCACGATGTTGCCGCGAACACCTGTCAGCACTGTCGCTGAATTCAAGTTGGCAGCAACAAAGGCCGTGGTCGTGGCCCGCGGCGACGCGGTGGTGGAAGGCAGCGCCACATCACCGATCGTACCGGTGATCGTGCCGGTGGCGTCGGCCAGAAAACCCTGCAATTTGAATCCGGTCGGATCGACCACATTGTTGTTCTTATCGAGCCGGAACAGACCGGCACGAGAATAGAAAGTGGCATTCTGGGAATCTCTCACCATGAAAAAGCCGTTGCCGTCTATGGCCAGGTCCAGCACATTGGACGAGGTCGCTAGCGACCCTTGAGAGAAGTTCCCCTGCACCGACGTAAGCGCCACGCCGATCCCGGTCTGAACCGAACCTGACCCTCCTGAAATCGACGAACTGATCAAGTCCGCGAACGTCGCCTTGCTCCCCTTGAAACCGACGGTACTGAGGTTGGCAATGTTGTTGCCGATGACAGAGAGCGCCGTGCCATTGGCGTTGAGCCCGCTGACTCCGGCAAACAATGACGACAGAATTCCCATGGGTGCATACCTCCTTCTTCAACCGGTTCGGATAAGTCTCGCCTATTGCACTTCCACAATATCAGACGGGTCTACGGATAACGCTCCGACAGCCAACTTTGCTTGTCCCTCCTCCATACGCACGCCCGTGACCGTCAGCTGCGCACGGCCTTTCGCGACGATCGACGCGCCCTGCTGATCGACAGCAGAGATGGCATACTCATAGACACCAGGCGGCATAACGGTGCCCTTACTGTCTTTCCCGTCCCATCGGGCTTGGTTGAGCCCGGCCTGAAGGTTCGTGGTATCCAACGTTCGGACGACCTGCCGATTCTGATCTAAAATCGTAATCTGCACGCGAGCCGCATTCTTTTCGAGTCCATAGGTCAACGATGCCTGACCATTCTCCAACTGCGTGAGCGGATGATCAATGCTGATGCGGCGACCGACCATGGGCAACAGCGTGAACTGCAACGAGGCGCTCTGCGCATCAAGGCTCCTTTGAAGGAGCTGCGACTGCTTCGCCGTCTGTTCCAACTGACTGAATTGGGTGAGTTGCGAAACAAATTCGGCATTATCGGTGGGTTTCAAGGGATCCTGGTTCTTTAATTGCGTGACGAGCAATTTAAGAAAATCATCCTGCCCTAATTGTTGAGGTCCGGTTTTGTTCGAAGTCGCTGGAGTTCCCGTCGAGTTGAGTGGCGATACATCGATCATTTCCAGTCTCTCCCTTCTGATCTACGCCACGACATTCAAAAGACCATGGCGAGATGTGCGTGGTTCATCCTGTCCCTCTGGACTCTGCCCCCACTTCATCCCTTGCGAACCCTGATTCCAAGTGTGTCCTTGTTCCTGAGAAGAGTCCTGCTGGAAAGAGCGACCGGCACTCTGACGATCGATGTCCACGCGGAATTGTCCCATGTCCAATCCGTTTGCCTGAAACGCGGCTTGCAGGCGATCCTGACCGTTGGCGAGGAATTGCCCCACCTCAAGTCTCTCGGTGGAGAAATAGGTGTGCACCATATCATTCGTCATTGCCACACGAACATTTACATGGCCCAGGTCTGGCTGTGCCACATCAAACACCACCGATCGTGTCATAAATCGCACCGACGACTCAGTTGCATCCTGTGCAGGCATGGACGATGGCGCCGGACTCACACTAGGAGGAGTGGGAGGAGGCGGTGGTGGACTGGAGATGACACGCCCATGAGCGCCGGCTATCATCGACTCTGTTGCCGGTCCGCTAGAAACTTGGCGGTCAATGACCGTTGCCTGTGGTAACTTAGTTTCAGCCTGATCGCGTTGAGCGCTTAGTTGCTCACCCCAGAGCTCACTGAACCCCTCGGCCCCATCAACACTCGCGCGCTGTCCTTGTTGCCCCCCCCACGGCGCCCGCACTCCGCTATCCTGAGCGTCGCGAAGGGATTGTGTATACCAGTTCATTTGAGCTGGAGCGGAACGATCGGATACGCCTCCATCGCGAAGCACGGGATCCGTCTTCGCAGTTTCTGGTTTGCCATCCGGTAGCTCCACCCCCAGAGAGGCAGAAGAGACCCGACGCACAATGGTCTCGGGCTGCAGAAGAACCGAACCGGATGGCGACTCCAGCGGTCCGGGACGAGACTCCAGACGATGCGTCATCTCTGGATCGGCATCATCGGCACTCATATGGGAGCCCGGCTTGACGACTTGAGCCCGATGCGAATCGCCGCCGGTGCCAATCACCGGCACGTCTGATCCATGAGCAGGCAGGTCCGACGTTGCATTCCGTTCATGGCCAGCAGGAGAGTGGCCTTCGGTCGGATGGGGTGCCGTCAGGGAAGCATTCATCGCCTTAGGTACCAGCAACGAAGACCTTGAAGAACCGCCGTCCGCCTCAGCTTCCTGCTCAGAGACGGACTCTCCATCAGAAGAGTCTTCTTCTCCCTCCGTGGGAACATTCGTCTGGTCATTCACGTGGGCTAGTACATGAGGGAGCACCAGGGAGGCGAACGGCATTGAGGCTTGCGCTTGAGAGTCGTTCCCTACCGAGCTTGGTTGAGCCGTAGCCTCCGGCGCATTCCTGGAATCATCAACGGCCCTCTTTCCATCGTTGCCGGATCTGCTTCCATCTTGGATTGTTTTCTCTGACGGTGATGCGCTTGGGCGCTCAGCCTGAGTGGCAGAAGCATTCTGGGCTTGTATTTCCCTCGATTGGGCTCCACGTTCAGACTTGTTCGTTGATCGCGCCTCAGCACGCTCGGCCGGAGTTGCAGAAGGATTCGGCTCTTGTGTTTCTCTCGATCGGCCCCCACGATCAGACTTGCTCATTGATCGCACCTCGGCACGCTCAGCCGGAGTTGAGGGAGCACTCCGCTCTTTCGCCTCCCTCGATCGAGTCCCACGCTCAGCCTTGCTCGCTGATCGCGCCTCGGCTGCTTCACGAGCCTCCATCCTCCGCTCGTCCGCACGAACTCCTTGGAGCACAGCGGGAAAACTCCTCCGGCTGCCACTGGAACTGGAAGCCGTCGAGGCTCGAGACGGTCTGACTCCCTTGTCTACAGGGGATCCGGATGGATGGGGAACTATGTCAGCAAAGATGAAATCCACGTATGCCAATCCTCTTGTGATTCGAGCAAAGGGTAATACAAGCCCCATGCCAGGTGAGCCGCGTGCAACATCGCGGATAATCAGGCTGGTTTTTGTGAACGCCTTGACGGTGTTGTCCGGAGAGAGGAAAACTTTACAGCGTGCTCGGCAAAACTGACCGAGCAGAGACATGAATAGACTTTTTTGAGCGACAGCGGGGTTTCAAGACCGCACGGGAGAGTGTTTCGGGAAATCTTCAGATGATTTGAACTCGAATTCGAGCTGAATCGCCAGGAAGTCTAATGAAGCCGATTTTTGGAAAGCCCTCGCCGGAGCAGAACTATGGGTATCGCGCACGGAAGTGGTTTCGGATCTATATCCAATCAAGTATATTGAACTCATGAAGCGACTACGATTCCTTGGGGAAACCAAAACTTTCAGCAGCGTGTGGAATGCGATTGCCGACACCCCCGAGCAGGCAGCCAATCTCCAGGCGCAGGCCGAACTGATGCGGCAGATCGCGGCTATCATCAAGGCCAAGAACTGGAAGCAGGCCGATGCCGCAACCCATTGCGGCGTCACCCAGCCTCGCATGAATGACTTGTTACGCGGGCGTGTGTCGCGGTTTTCGCTGGATGCCCTGGTGAATATCGCCACGGCTCTTGGCCGGCGTGTGCATGTGGAGTTGGAAGTCGCGTGATTAGAACTTACTGCGACCCCAACTTACTGACCCCCTTTGTCTTTCCTCGGAATGTGATTGACTCTCACATCGAGGCGGCGAGCTACAAAATACCCTCTCGGTGAGCCTCACGCAGAAATGTCTTCGTTGTTTCCTTAATGACACTGGCGCGTGGCCCATATTCAGTCAGGTTTAACTTGATATCATCCCAAAATGAATACATTACTGGAAACAGCAGCCAGGAGATCCAGCCAGAGATGGCTTTCTCTGTAATGTGATGCTCGTATTCCTTGACGGTTTTAAAATCAAAAAGCAGAGAATAACCAAGAATATACTTGTGCGTTGTGTAAGCAGGAACTGTGAACAAGGTCGCTAAACTGAAAAGCTCACTGTAGGGAATATCGTCGTTGATTTGCACATTCACCGTGACGACGCACACCAGTCCCTGTGATCGAATGTGCTCTATAAACTCAGCAGGCTTTCCCAATGGCATCTCGTCGAGGGCCATTAACAGACCATCATGCACCTGAGTTCCAATAAAATCGTGTTCTTCCCTACAAGAACCTCCAAATACATCAATCAGAGCGAGCCATCCCCCACCGCGACAACGAGATTCAACTCTGTGATACCTTGGGATCACGAATTGCACAGCATCGTCATACCTCGAAGTCCAAATAGGTCTCTTCTCGGAAGACTCCAGAGCAGTTACTTGGTAGTTTGCGATCATACAGGCATTCATCGACGTAAGCATGACAATGAGAAGAATCACGTGCAGCTGACGCATTATGGCTTTCGCAAATTGGTGGTCCATACACAATGTCTGAAGAGTTTCACAGGCAAAAGCTCCAGAACCAGGCTCCAGCCTTCCATCTATGGATAGTTCTACGGCGTCTGTGTCAGCAGCTGCTCCGTGAGTTTCGCAGCCCGATCGGCTTTGACTTGCGCGAGGATCGCACCGGCAGTTTTTGCTTTCACCAGCTTAAGGATTTCGATCGCTTTTCGATCCGGCATATGTTCAAGACGCAAGGCGGCGTCCTCAGACGGCATGGATTCGTAGATCTTCGCGAGCTGTGTCCGTTGTTCCTGTGCCGAACGCTCCTTCTCCGCATGGGCCTTGGCTAGTGGTGACGGAGCTCGGTCTTCTTTGGCTTGCGCGCTCTGGATCTTCTTTTCCAAGGCTTCGTTCTGGTCCAAGAGCTCCTCGATCTGCCCCCTCACAATCATGAGTCGCTCTTCGTTCTGGCGAAGCGCTTGCTCACGCCGATCAAGATCACGCTTTCTCTGATCCAGCATGTCGAGCAATTCACGAGGAACATCGATCGCCGGCCCCTGGACCGCGGGTGGAGCCAACAGCTTGGCATCGTTATCAGACTCCTCTCCCGAGTTCTTTGCCTCCTGCGCTCGTGGTAGCACATTCTGCTTCAGCCCGCTCGTCGTCGCCGCCTGTGCTTTATCTTTGGGTTCGGAAGAGGCTTGTCCCAGTTGCACCATGACCCAGAAGAGAATCGTCGAACCGAGGATGCCGCCAACCATCGTCCACAACTGGGAATGCCGATTCATTCGTGGCACCGCTTTCTCCACCTGCCCAAGACGGCCGAGACCGAACCGATCTATCCAACCTCTGATGAATCGTGTGTTCATGAGTAGCGCTCTCGCCGAGTGGAATGCCTGCGGCTCGCAGCCTCATCCATGGTCCGCTGCTCCTGGCGCGCCGCGTCGGCACATTGCGCGGCGCGGCGTTTGTCGGCGACAATATCAAGCAGCTTACGCTCCAGGCTGGCTTCAACGAGAAGCGCCTTGGTCTGCTGCCATGCCTCCACAGCTTGCTCGACCTCTCGACGCACCCGGCGCAGCACTGCCTGTTGCGAATCCATACGTCCCTGCCATTCCAACCAGGCTTCTATCGTGAGCCCTTGTACAGATTGTCGGTCGTGGGTGACGACCTCCTGCTGAATTTTGGCTTCAAGGTTCCGATACCGTTCCTCACGCTGCGCCAGCGTGCGAGTGATCTGCGCCAAGTCCATCATCAACGCCTCGACGGTCTGCGCACGTAGTTTCCGCAATGACTCGAGGCTCATGCTGCCTGCTGGGCCAGCGCCTCAAGTTGCTGCACCGACAACGGCAAGCCTGTCGGCTGGTCGATGTCTTGCCGCAAATACGCATTAATCGCCTCCTGCGCTTGAACGGCACGGTCGAGAGCCGCGTTCATTCCTGGCTTATAGGCTCCCAACACAACAAGGTCCTCGGATTGGCGATATCGTGCCACCAACTCAAGGACCTTCCTGGCAGCCTCGTAATGTGGTCGCTCGACGATATCCCGCATCACACGGCTGGTACTCTGGAGGAGATCGATCGCAGGAAAGTGATTGCGGGCGGCCAAGGTACGCGACAAGACGATATGGCCGTCCAAGATCGAGCGCACCGTATCAGCGATGGGATCACTGAGATCATCGCCATCGACCAGCACGGTATACAATCCGGTAATGGTTCCTGGACCTGGTCCGGTCCCGACACGTTCCAGCAACTTCGGCAAGAGCGTAAATACGGAGGGGGTATAGCCTTTGGTCGTCGGAGGCTCCCCGATCGCCAACCCCACCTCCCTCTGGCTATAGGCCAATCGCGTCAGTGAATCCATCAACAGCAACACCTGTTTCCCTGCATCACGGAAGTATTCAGCAATGGTCGTCGCCACCAGCGCCGCGCGCAACCGTATCAGCGGAGCTTGATCGGACGTCGCCACCACCACCACCGAGCGTCCGAGCGCCTCTGCTCCCAGATCGCGTTCCAGGAATTCATTGACTTCACGGCCTCGCTCGCCGATGAGGGCAATGACATTGACATCCGCTTTCGTATACCGGCTGATCATCCCCAACAGCACACTCTTTCCAACCCCGGATCCTGAAAATATGCCCATCTTCTGTCCACGCCCACAGGTCAAAAACCCATTGATGGCACGAACGCCGAGATCAAGCGGAATGCGTAGACGGGCTCGTTGTAAGGGGTTCGGCGCGCCGGCATAGAGTGGATACCGTTCCGTAGCCGTCAGCGGCCCTTTGCCATCCATCGGATTACCACAGCCGTCGAGCACCCTTCCTAACAAACCTGGCCCGACAGCAAGATTGGCCACTTGGCCGGACATGGTAATTCGACTACCCGGCCCGATCCCGTGCATGTCACCCAGCGGCATCAGGAGGACACGATCCCCTCGAAATCCCACGACCTCCGCAGCGATCGGCCCTCCAGCTACCTCCCTCGTAATGCGGCAGAGCTCTCCGACCGTCGTCATCGGCCCATACCCTTCCACGACGATCCCAACCGCTTGCGCCACCCTTCCGGACACTTCGATAGGATCGACGCGCTCAATCAACCGACTAAGACTCATGATGAGCCCTGTTCCTCAGGGCATCGCCCAAGCGAAATAACTGTGTATCGAGGGAGGCATCGACTAGTCGTGTTGCGGTGTGCAACAGACAGCTTCCTCGCTGGAGAGAAGCCACCGGCTCGATGGTGAGCTTCAGCGCGACCTGTTGCCGTCCTGCCAGCTCCGCCCGAACGGCTTCAAGAACGACCGCGTCGGCCGGATGCACCTGGATCACCACACCATCTGACTCTTGAACAGCGCCGAGCGCTGCCTTGACCTGCATCACAATCTGTTCGCGGCGGGACTCGGCTGATTCATGCAGTATTTTAGACGCGATCTGAAGCGCAAGCGCGATGACTTCGTCGTCGATCGTCTGCTGAAGTGCGGACCGAGCGGTATCAAACTTTCCGACGGCCTCGGTCAACACCGCAAGATCGTGTTGACGCTGCGCGTCCGAATATCGCCGGCCATCTTCGAGACCACGCTCATATTCCGTCAGCCCATCGGCTCCTTTCAGCGTGCTGTCATCCCCGAATGTCTGAAACGGCACGCTCTGGAGCCGTATCGCGCCGGACCGTACAGCGGCATGCTTGAGGACCGTATGGTCGGCGCGAATACGATGGAGCTCCAATAACCGACGAACCGTGTTGAGGACAATGTCCTGTTGAAAGGGTTTCGTCAAAAAATCGCTGGAGCCGGCTCTCATCGCACGAGCGGCAAGTTCGACCGAGGCGGCTCCAGTCATCACGACTCCAATCATGCGACTGTCGATCCGCTGTGCATCTTCCAGAACCGCGATACCATCTCGATCCGGCAGGGAGGCGTCGACGATCAGCAGCGCAGGAGCCTTCTGTTTGACCATCGCAAGCGCTTCCTGTCCTGAGCCTGAGAGTCGAACCGACACTCGTTCCGGCTGAAGGAGCTCGTGAAGCGCATGTCGGATCCCTTCGTCGGCATCAACGACCAGAACCGTCCCTTGAAGGCGTGACACGCTTCGATCGGAACTGGCCACTGCCGGTATGGTTCCCCCCGTCACTACAGCATCTCCTCCCCTGCGCCTGCGATCATGATGCGGCCCTCTTCTTCCAGCTTGCGACAGACTTTCAAAATATTCTGCTGGGCTCTCTCGACATCGGACACCTTTACCGGCCCTTTCGCCTCCATATCTTCCTTCAACATTTCCGCGGCACGACTCGACATATTTTTGAAGAATTTCTCCTTCACCTCTGGGTTGGCGCCGCGAAGAGCCAACGGAAGGTCGTCCTTGCTGATCTCTTTCATCAATTCCTGCAAGCCGCGCTCGTCGATCTTCACCAGGTCGTCGAAGACAAACATGAGCGCCCGGATCGCATCCGCCAACGGCTGGCTCCTCTCCGCGATCTTGACCATAATGCCGCCCTCATTGGTCTTATCCATGCGTGTCAAGATGTTGGCCATCACCTCAGGCCCCCCGAGGCTCTGCGACCCCATTCCCGCACTCGCCAAGAGTGTCTCTTGTATGCTCAGGCTGAGCTCTTCCAAGACATCCGGCTGCACCTCCTCCATGGTGGCCAGCCGAAGCGCCACGTCTCCACGCATCGCCTCAGGAAGTCCTGCAAGCACTTGCCCGGCTTGATCGCTCTCAAGATGCGCCAGCACGACCGCCACGGTTTGCGCATGCTCGACCTTTAACATTTGGACAACCGTTTTTGCATCGACCCATTTCATGGCGTCCAGCCCCGGATAGCTTCTCCGAGTCATCGATTCGATGATCCGTGCCGCCTTATCTGGACCCAACGCCTTGATGAGGACGGACTTGATAAACTCTTTTCCCTGAAACTGAACATCGCCGGACGCACTGGCAGTCTGAAAATCCGAGATGACGGCATCTTCCTCATCCCGCGAAATCTGAGCCGTGCCGTTCATGAATGTTCCCAGCCGCTTAATTTCTTTGGGGTCGAGTTGTTTCATGACCTGGGCTGCTGATTCTTCTCCGATGGCACGAAGAAGAATGGCTGCCTTTTGTTCGCCCGTCAGATTCTTTGCCATAGCCACATGTTATGAAGGATTCTTGAGCCACTGTTTCACGACTACGGCCGTCGTGTCAGGATTCTTTCTCGCCATGTCGATGATCTGCGCCCGGTCCTGCCCGCCGGCCAATGAGGCCTCTGCCGTTCCCATGGCGCCAGGCAGCGCAGACATCGACGCTTCGGCCGACAGTTGCTCGGTCGTTGAGCCCAACATGGTCAACAACGGGCGAACCACGAACAGAAGAATCACCGTAAACAGTAGGATTCCGACACCATAGCGGAGATACGGCAACCATGGCTTCGGACCCTCGGCCATGGCTTCTGCCGTCGCACTCTGCAGCTCTTCTGGTTCCGCGCCGAATTGCACATTCACGACTTGAACCTGATCCTGCCGCTCAGGCGAAAAGCCCATCGCTTTCTTGACGATGTCCTCAATCCGCTTGAGGTCTTCTTCCGAACGTGGGATGTATTTGCGTGCGGCAGCCGGTGTCTCTGTCGACTGTCCATCACCGGCTTTGGCTGTTTCATAGATCCCATCGACCAGCACGGCCACGGACAATTGTTTGATGACGCCTACAGGCTCGACGATTTTGGAGACCGTTCGACTGATCTCGTAGTTGACTGTTTCATTTTTCGTCTGACTGTTGTTTGAACTGGTTTGCGGGAGCTCCTGATCTGTTCCGGGCGGGACGTTCGACTGAACACCTGGGACGCCGCCGCTGACGCCGTTGATGCCGTTCGCCTTTTCCTGCCCGCGTTGTTCGCTCCTCACGACCTGGCTGTTCGGATCGTAGCGCTCTTCCGTGGTTTCCACCTTGCGAAAGTCCACCACGCTGGACACACGCACCACGGCTTTGTTGGATCCGACAATGCGCTCCAGCATCGTTTGGATACGCGTCTCCACATCTTTTTCGATACTCCGCTGATATTCGAGCTGGGTATTGGTCAAGCCGGCGGTTTCATCCGTCATAGTGGACGACAGCATACGGCCGTGCCCATCCACCACGGTTACATCGCGGGCCTGCAGGCCTTCCACGCTGCTTGACACCAAATGGATGACCCCTTGCACCTGCGCCTGAGCCAGCTGTTGGCCATTACGAAGTGACACGATCACGGACGCGCGCGCTTTCTCCTGTTCGTTGGCGAAGAGTCGTCGTTCAGGAATCGCCAGATGAACCCTCACTCGTTCGACTTCCGGCAACTGCGCGATGGTTCTCGCCAACTCGCCCTGTAAGGCGCGCCGATAGTTGAGCTTCTGCACGAATTCAGACATGCCGATCGACGTACGATCGAAAATCTCGAAGCCGACCCCACCTCCATGGGGAAGCCCTTGAGTCGCGAGTTGTAATCGGAGATCGTGGACTTGAGCGCTAGGAACCAGCACCGTCGCTCCACCACCGGTTGTTTCATACGGCACCTTCGTCTCTTTCAGCTTATCGATGATGGCAGCCGCGTCTTCGCCGCCGAGATTGGTGAACAACACCTGCATATCGGGCTGCTGCGTCCACAGTGTGAGCGCGATGAGGCCCGCCACTGATCCAGCCAGAGCGACAAGGATGATCATCCGTTGATTGATGGAAAACTTGGAAAACATGCTACCCACGCTCCTTCATCGTGCCTGACCGCTTACATCTGCATCCGTTGAATCTCTTCATACGCCGTGACCAGTTTGTTCCTGATTTGCATCATCAATTGGAAGGACACGTCGGCTTGCTGCAGCGCAACCATCGTACGGTGAAGGTCCTGCGTCTCGCCTGTCATGAGGTCACCTACCGCTCGGCCGGCTTCCACTTGCGTGTCGTTGACCTTTCCGATTGCAGATTTGAGCGAATCCATGAACCCCGAGGCACCTGACGTTCCGGCCGACCCGCCTGGGGCCACATCGCGAATCGGAGCGATACCTGATGTCGGACCGTAAATCTGATTCATCATCACCTCCCAATTTCCAGTGCCTTGTTCCACATGGCACGTGTTGCATTGATGGCTTGAACGTTCGCTTCGTACGCACGCGACGCACCGATCATATTCACCATTTCTTCCATGACATTCACATTGGGAAGACGCACAAACCCTTTGGGATTGGCATCCGGATGATGAGGGTCATAGATGAGTTGGCCTGGCTTGGAATCTTCCACCACTCGAGCGACGGAGACCCCTTCGAGCGCATGTGCCGACGGCCCAACGGTGATTTGTCGAAAAGTCCCATGAAATGAGCTTGGAACCGCCGTTGAGCGAAAGACGACATCCCGCCGCTTGTACGGACCGCCAGTCGGTGTTTTCGTTGATTGGGCGTTCGCAAGATTGCTCGCAATGACATTGAGTCGCCGCCGTTGGGCGTCCAAACCGGATACCGATACAGCCATACTGTCGGACATTTCCATGATGAACCTCCTCTATCGACCGTCAACCGCTTGCCGATGTCGACCATCCGAGCGGGCTAGGCGTTATCTCCCTTCTCGTATCACATTCAGCAATCCGTGAAACTTCTTGGCCAGTATCGTGGCCGCTGTGTTGTACTGCATGGCGTTCTCGGACAATTTGGCCATCTCGAGCTCGAGATTGACGGAATTGGCATCGAGCGGGAGATCGCCGGCTGGAACTTCACTGAGTTTTCCCGTCACCGCCTGTACACCCTGCGGCCCATGCATGCCGAAATGCCGAGACTGAGTCGCCGCCAGGACGATGGGCAGCCGGCCCTTGTGGGCCGACTGCAATTGGTCCATAAAGGTCAACTCGGACGCGCGATACCCCGGCGTTTCTTCGTTGGCCAGGTTCGAGGCGATCACACGCTGTCGCGCACCGCGAAGATCCAAACTCCGCTGTAACAGTCGCATGGTTTTGTCAAAGATCATCATGCTCTTCGGCTCCTTTCCATCGGCTGCTCGTTGTCATTGCAACCATAATGCCTGCCTGAGTGCTGAGGCGATGGCCATGAGCGCGGCCTTCTGCAACGCCCATTGGTTTTCGCTCCCCGCGCCTATAACTCTCCGTTTGACCCTTGCCGCCACCGAACAAATTTGCCGGCCGGCAATTCTTGCCGCGCTTATGGTCCTCCGGTAATCGAACAGGGTCGCTCACCTTCTCGATACTCTCGCAGCTTATTTCGTAACGTACGAATACTGATCCCCAACTCTTTCGCCGCATGCGTACGATTTTCCTTCACTCGTGCCAATGTCTTGAAAATTAACTCTCGTTCCATTTCCCACAACGACCCATTGGCCGGTTGTTGCGGATGGGCAGACTGGACCCGCTGTTCTCCGTTCAGTTCAGGCGGACAGTGTTCGGGAAGGATAGGACCAGACCTCGCCAGCAACACCGCCCGTTCCATGACATTCTCTAATTCACGGACATTTCCCTTCCATGCCAACCGTTGCAGATGCGCACACGCGCTATCAGATAATGTCGGTGGCGTGAGACCGTTCCTCGTGGCCGACTGGCTCACAAAATGACGCGCGAGCAATGGAATATCGATCGTGCGTTCACGTAGCGGTGGAACGGTGACAGGAAAGACGTTCAGACGATAGTACAGATCCTCTCGAAAACGTCCTTGCTCGACTTCCCGATAGAGCGCTCGATTGGTCGTCGCGATCACTCGTATATTGACTGACACAGGGTCGCGCCCCCCGATCCGATCGACTTCGCGCTCCTGTAATACGCGCAGTAACTTGGCCTGCAAACTCAGGTTCATTTCACTGATTTCGTCCAGGAGCAATGTGCCCATATGCGCCATCTCAAACTTGCCGATCTTTTTGAGTAACGCCCCAGTGAACGCACCACGCTCGTGGCCAAAGAGCTCACTCTCGAGGAGCCCATCCGGTAATGCCGCACAATTCACCGCGATGAACGGACGATGCGCCCGCGGGCTCCGATTATGGATAAACCTGGCTAACAGCTCTTTTCCGGTGCCGCTCTCTCCTTGAATCAAAACTGTGGCCTGGCTGGACGCTACCCCTTCGATCGTGCTTAAGAGCCTGATCATGCCTGGGTCCTGGCTTAGCAGAGCCCGGTTTTCCGTTGGGTGAGACGGGTGACCCGTGATGGCCCCTACTTCTCGTCCCGACTTGAGATTCACGATGACTCGCTCCAGCAAGTCCATGGAAAACGGTTTCAAGAGATACTCGCTGGCGCCCAACTTCATGGCCTCGACAGCGGTCTCTATGGCCCCATACGCCGTCATCAGAACGATCGTCGCATGAGGAGCGCGCGCCTTGACTTCCTTAATCAATTCGAGCCCATTCAGACGCGGCATCTTAAGATCGGTCAGCACCATCCATGGACGAAAATGGGGAATCCGTTCAATGGCGTCCATTCCATCGACTGCCCCTTGTACGGAATAGCCGAGTCGCTTGACCGTCTCCATCAGTGCCGTTCGCATCGATGGGTCGTCATCGACGATGAGAATGCGCTCGCTCTCGTCACCATGGTCAGAAAGAGGGCTACTCTTCTCGCGGTCATTCATGAGACCACTCCTCCACTAACGCCATAGTGTGCTCACTCGGGTAGGATTGACTCGATTCCAGCTCGTTCCGCGTTGGAGTCTGCACCGCATGGGGATCTCCACCGATTGCTGGATGAGGCAGAATAATGGAGCATGCGGTGCCCTGCCCGACTGTACTGTCGACATCGATCCGTCCCTGGTGCGCGTCGACTATCGAATAGACAATCGCCAGACCAAGGCCGGTCCCCTCATCTTTCGTCGAGAAAAACGGATCGAATATGCGCGACTGATGGGCCGGAGGGATGCCAATGCCGGAGTCCCGGACAGTTAGTCGAACAGCGGGTAGACCAAGTGTCCGCGACGGTTCCTGGCAAAGACTGATCGCCAGAACCCCTCCATTCGGCATCGCCTGCACTGCATTCACGACCAGATTCACGAGCACTTGTTTCAACTGTCCGTCGTGACACCACATCGAATGAATTTCTTGACTGATGTCCACTCGGATTTCCACCGGCACCTTGGTAATCGCATGGGCCGCCAACTTGATCGATTCGTCGATCAACGCTTCGGCCAAGTGCCAGCCACGAGCCAAGTGAACCGGCCGCGTATACAGCAAAAGATTGGTCAGTAAGCGATCCATCGACTGGACGGCTTGCGATATTTGTTGCGCGTAGCGTTTGGCGGACAACTGCTCGCCGAGATCTCGCTGCAGCATGGACGCGAAGAGCTCGACGCTGCCCAATGGATTTCTGATCTCGTGAGCTATCCGACCGATCAGCTCTCCCATGGCCGCCAGTCGTTCCTTGCGCTGCAACTGTTCTTCCAGTTGATAAATACGCGTGATGTCCTGAAACAGAATGAGGTGTCCGGAATCCTCTCCGGAATCGTTGTGAAGTGGAACCTGGCTAATGGAGACGACGGCCTGACCAATGCGTTGAGGCCGATCACACACGCCAAGGCCAGCGCCCGCCAATATTTCAGACGCACGACGGTTCCGCAGTTCGTCATCTGTGACGCCAAGTAGCGCCTCGGCGGCGCGATTGCTGCGAGTGATCAGTTCGCAGTCGTCCATCACCAACACCCCCATAGACAATGACTCAAGAATCCCGTCCAGATGGACACGCATGGCCTCGTTGTCACACAGCTGCCGGCGGAGCGCCTCGTTGCTCTGTGCCAACTCCAGATCCATCTGCTCCACACGTGTCGTCAGCGCACTGTATGATTGCTGCAACGTGTGAGCCGCCTCATCAAAACTTCTGAAGGCGGCTTGCAGCAGCTCCCGTTCTTCCGGATGTTTGGTCATAGCACTCGTCATAGCCCCTCCTGCTTCCTCGAATGACTGACCGCTCGCAAACTTGTTTTAAGGGACGCTGAAAGGCGATTGAGGATTGGATCGTCCGTGACCTCAAGCTCGGCCAGCGCCACGGTGGCGCGATCGTATTGCTTCAAGGCCGTCCAATGGTTGGCTATTTGAAGCCGCGCCCAATCGGCGTGAGACACGTTCGGTTTCTTAGCCAGCACTAATTGGTAGGCTGTAATAGCCCGCTCATGTCGATTCAATCGAGATAACGTATCGGCATAGGAAACAAGTGTATTGGACGCTTGCACCGCGCCAGCCTTGAACGCCTCTTCGTAGGCCAGGGCAGACTCATCCAGCTTATCCAGTTCTCCCAGCGTCTTGGCTAACTCCACATACATAGCTGGTCGTTCAGGATGAACCGGGTGGCGCAACAACCACATCCGGCACAGATGGAGAAGCTCTTGCAGATCCCGCTGTTGCCTCATGGCCTCAATCAAAAGATGCAGCACCTCCACGTTGTATTTACCGATAGGGAACTGAAACCGGTATCGCTCCAGCATTTTTCTGGCGGCCTCAGGATCTCGCTGATCCAGGTAGATCCCTCCAAGGCCGATCAAAGCCGCTTCGAGCAACACCGAATCGTTGTGCGATTTAACAATCTGCTGATACAGCCGCACGGCTTCCGGTGAAAAGCCGAGACGCCGATGGGATTCCGCGATGTTCAGCAACACAGGGGAACGCGCATAATGCTGTTCGGCCATTGCTCCCTGCCTGTGAAATAGACTGACAACTGTCAGATCGTCGTGCGATGCGATCGCCGCTTCGATCCAGGGTGTCAACAGAGCAGACAGGCGCTCTGTGGATTTGATGGCCCATAGGTCGTTCTTATTGGTAGCTCGAAGCGTGATCTCCTTGTAGGTTTGAAGCGCGCGATTCGTGTCGCCTGCGCCTTCATACCCCTTACCAAGGTAGTACAGGGCCTCACTACCCATTGAATTGCTCGCCTCTTGAGTCGCAATCTCTTCCAGCATCGATCGGTAGGAGGCGTCGGTCTGGTCCGGAACCGGCACGTTGTGGATCATGGCGCTGACCGTGAGCCCGAGCGCATTGCTTCCAGCCGGTAACATATTCTCTGCGCGGAGTGCGGCCAGCCGCAGTTTGGCCGTCGCATCCGACGTGCTGTCCGGATAGAGCGAAAGGATCAGCGCGTAGACGAACTCGGCAAGCGGCTGTTTAGCACCAGCTCGTAAACTCTCAGCCACGTGCAGCAGAGCCGTAGGCGCATACTCATGGCGAGGATGGAGATTATAAAAGAGCAGCATGAGTTCTCGCGCGGAAGCCTCATGATGCAGTTTCACTTGCGTGAGGGCATACTGCTGAAGCGACAACGGATCGCCCCTCAGGAGATGCGGCCATCGTCGATAGCTGATATCGTAGATCGGCTGCGCTTCGGAAAATCGCTGCGCTCTGAACAGCGCATGAGCCAATCCCAACGTCGCTCCTTGGAGCAACTGCTCGTCCTCACTTCGCTTTCGCACGTTCGCAAACGCATGCTCGGCGTCGCTCCATTTCCCCATGGCCATGAATGTATAGCCAAGCCCCAACAAAGCTCGATTGCCGTCAAAGGGAAGATTGACGGAATGGGCCATGGCGTTCTCGTAAAACGCCTGTGCCTCTTGGAACGCGCCTTGCTCGAAATATAGATCCGCGACCCGCCATTCTGCTCTCCGAGCGTTTGACGATTGTGGATGGTTCCGAAGGAGTTTTTTGTACTCCTGAATCGCCTCGGATCGGGTTTGCCCCGTGACCTCATCCTGCAACAAGAGCTCAACCAAGAAAGCTTTCGCAGATGGGACGAGTGGACTTTCTGGATGTTCCTTGACGATAGTCCCAAAGAACCGCTGCGCCTCCAGCCATGCGTTCTTCCGGTACGCAGACCGGCCTTCTTGCCAGGCGAGTCCATCAATGCCCGACGATTGGCCTTCCGGACGAGGCCCATCATCAGGCAAGAGTCGTACGAGTCCCTCAATCGGTACTGGGTTCCGTATCGAAGTTGCTCGTTCGGTGACCGCGTCGCTTGAGGGAGTAGGCTGCGAGGGAACCGCCCCAATTGCCATCGAAGAGCACGCCATCGAAGCAGCAATCGAGAAGACGAGTTGGCAATATCGTAAATAGTATCGATACACGGCGATAGGGCATCAGCAAAGCTCATGCCCTGGAGACAGGTCGAAAACTCTCAGGAAATCAGATGAGTTATCGAGGCAACTCGAGAACTTGGACAGATCGCGTCAGGATTGGCATCGGCTAGGTCGATAGGTCGTCAATCTTTTGACTGGAAGAGCGTGGCCAGAGCGGGAGGGTTTCCAATTGAGATCGTGGATCCACCCCCTTACGTTTCAGCTTTTCAACCAACGTCGTCCGGTTCAAGTGGAGCAATTGCGCTGCCCGCGAGGTGACGCCGTTAGCTTTCCGCAGGGCTTCCATGATGAGATGTTTTTCGTACTGTTCAACCTCTCTGGAAAGATTGATGCCGTCCTCACTGAACCGGATAAACTGCTCCTTGAGCTCGGGAGCCGGCGGCCTCCGACAGATTTTCTCAGGTAAATCTCCAACGGAAAGGACGCCGTGCTTCTTCAGCACGACCAATCGCTCGATCATGTTCTCTAACTCCCGAATGTTGCCAGGCCAGTCGTACTCGGTCAACATGTGAAGCACATCGGGAGCAAGGCCTGACACCTGAGTGTGCTTACTCTGATTGAAGCGAGTCAGGAAATGGTCGATAAGGAGCGGAATATCGCTCCGGCGTTCTCGTAGAGGAGGAATCACGATAGGGATTACATTGAGCCGATAGAACAGATCTTTGCGAAATCGCTTTTCTTCAACCAGCGTTTCCAAATCCTGATTCGTCGCGGCAATGATCCGCACATCCACATGAATCGTCCGATTTCCACCGACGCGTTCAAATTCCCGTTCTTGTAACACTCGAAGAATTTTCACTTGTAATGGCAGGCTCATTTCGCCGATTTCATCGAGGAAGATGGTCCCTCCGTTTGCCAGTTCAAAACGTCCCATTCGCGAGTGCGTGGCTCCAGTGAACGCACCTTTTTCGTGCCCGAAGAGTTCCGACTCCAACAGATTTTCAGGGATCGCACCACAGTTCACCGGGACCAACGGACGATCCTTGCGAAGACTATTGAAGTGGAGCATCCGCGCCACCAACTCCTTGCCAGTGCCGCTTTCGCCTTGAATCATGACCGTGCTATCGCTGTCGGCGACTTTGTGGACAAACTCCATCACGTGTTGGATCGGCTCGCTGGCGCCCACCAGATGTTCAAGTCGATATTGATCGCGTACGGCCTTCCGCAAGAGATGGTTTTCTTGCCGAAGCCGAAGGAACTCTGCCGCCTTCCGAACCACCACGGCCACGGTTTCAAGGTCGAACGGCTTGGTAATGAAGTCAAATGCGCCAGACTTCATGGCCCGGACTGCGGTTTCAATCGTACCAAATCCGGTCATCATGATGGGAATGATCTTCGCGTCGAGCTTCGCCAGGCGATCGATGATCTCGAGTCCATCGATATCGGGCAGCTGAAAATCAGTGATCACGATGTGAATCACCGAGTCCTTCACCGCCTGGATTGCTGCCGCACCGTCCTCGGCAGTAGAGACGCTATACTCCTCCTGCCTCAGGACTTCCTGCAGAACATCCCGGACGGCAGGATCGTCATCGACAACGAGCACGTGGGCTTGACTCATACGTGATACCATTTGGAATACGAACTGCGATGCGGGGTTAGAATAATGACCCGTGGTATCTAATGCAAGTTATATCAGTTACTTGGCTGCGATCTAATGGGTGGGAGATTTCTTGACAGATTCTCCGGCCTGTTGGTACTGTGCGCTGCGACGTGAGGACTCGACTCGCAAGCGGGCTGGCGTAGCTCAATCGGCAGAGCAGCGGTTTTGTAAACCGCAGGTTGGAGGTTCGATTCCTCTCGCCAGCTCCACACCTCCCCAAGGAATTTCAGGCAGTTGCACCACCTCTCCGGTCGGGGGATTGTGTGCGTAGGCCCCGTCTGCTACCACTTTGCTACCACTTGCTACCGCCCGCTCTGATTGAGACGGTATTTCGTCGAGACGATCCAGCGCACCAGGGGCTTTCTTCTTCAGCCATCGACCATAGGTGGAGACAGTCAATTCAATCGTGGCGTGGCCAAGTTGTTCCTGTACGTAAACAGGGCTGACGCTATCAGCCAGGAGAATGGAGGCGTACGTATGGCGCAAACAATGGGGGGTGAAATGTGTCGGCAACTTCGCTGCCTTCAACGCATGGGTCATGCCCTTCCGCACATTCGCCGCATCGAGTGGCGTACCCACCTTGCTCACGAATAACCACGAAGGACGATCAGTCCATCCATATTTGAGCGTGTCTTGCTTGCGTGCCCGGATATGAGATCCCAGCATCTCGGTGAGAGAGTTCGAGATATCTACCGAGCGTCCATGGCCAGACTTGGGCGTATCAAGCGCTCCATCTTCTGAAAAAGCACGGGCAATGCGGATCGTCTTGGCCTGAAGATCCACATCGTCGACTTGCAGCGCTAAGGCTTCCCCTAATCTCATACCTGTACCGGCCAGGACAAAGAACAGCGGATAGTAGCGGGGCGTGTCTTTCAAGGCCGTGGCCAGGAACACGTGCCGCTGCTCCTTGGTGAAGGCTTTGATTTCTTCCTGCCTCGTCGCCTTGGATGTGGTTAACTTGAGCGTTCGGCCTAATTTTGCCGCTGGATTGGAGCTGAGAAGACCATCGTCAATCGCAGCATTCAGCATGGTTCTCAACACAGCATGGATATTGCGAACGGTACGCTTCTGAAGTCCCTCGTTGAGCTTGTCAGTGAGTAAGAGCTTAATAGGTCCTCGCTCCAGCTTTTGAACTGCGACCTTCTCAAAGCGCGGGAGGATATGTTGCATGAGAATTTCACTGTATCTCGCCATGGTCCGCGACTTCAGACTATGGCCGATCAATTGTTTCCAGTGCTCGGCATAGTCCTTCAACGTGATGCTGGCGGGAACAGTCGATGTCAAACGTTGCCGGGCTTCAGGTCCGACCTTATCACGGTGCGCATCCGCATCGGTCTTCTTGTCGAAGGTCTTCCAGCGGCGCACTCCCGCTCCATCGCGCCAGTCCACCACATATTTGCCGCGCCGTTTTCGCACACAAGCCATACGTCACCAGTTATTGCGGGACTTCAGTATTCGAATCACAGGTTGCATCGCTTCTCGAAGCGGCAATTCATTGCGTTCCCATCGGGCCACGAGGACAGGATACGATTCGTATCCTGCGAGTTTCAACCGCCATGTTGCGCCATATACGCGTGCAAATCGGACGGTTTCACCCGCACCGATTTTCCCAATCGAATGGCCTTCAGCTCTCCGTGACGGCACAATTCATAGGCGCGATATTGACTGAGCTTCAGTCTCGCGGCAACTTGCCCGATTGTGAGCAGATCCTCGTCGCCCGCGCTGTCTGCTGAGCCCATTAGAGCCCGCTGAACCAGCAACGGCTGAAGCGACGCGAGTCCGATCAACAGTGCCTGCGCAATCTCCGGTGGTAGGATAGCCGCCTTTGCGGGGTCCTGGATCAGTTGATCAAGGCTCGGTGGTGTCATAATCTCGCTTCCCCTTCACCTTAGTAGCGTGACAATGCTGGGCGGTTCAGTGTGATGGCTGTCAGGAAGTCAGCCGACTTCACGGCGTGCCAGTCCAACAGCCAACGGTCGAACTCCTCTCGCTTCACCAGGATCTTCCCTTCGATGCAGTAGTGTGGCACGGTGGAACTTATGAGAGGGTTCAGATTTTTTGACCATACCGAAAAGGTAGGGGGGGCGCCCTTCACGGTCCTGCGACTCCTGACACCGCCCAAGATGTCCTATGAAGCCGCGAAGAAACGAGCGGAGCCGTACGCGAAAATTGTAGAAGAACTCCCAGAAATGCGGCGAGATACCGTGGAGCTGGTGAAGAAAGCGGTGGGAGAGAAGCGAGATGCGTACGTCTTGGTCAATAACCGCAGCGAAGGGAATGCGCCCTTGACGATTCAAGCCCTACGGACTGTACTCCAGGTCGCGGAGTCATAAGGACGTTGAATGCTCCAATCTTGGTTGTGGGAAAAGCGATAATTGGGCAAGGACGGAGGTCCACGACTCTATTGCATCTATGCACCGGCGTGGAGGTCCACACCGATATATTGTCTCAGTCTCCCGCATTCTCCCAACCACTGGGTCTCCGTGACCGGCAGAACAGTATCCATCAGGCGTTGGCCTGAGATCGGCCGGGTTCACAAGACGATGCACATCCTCAAGACGTTGGACGATGAGGAGTATCGCCGCCGGATCGGTCGTGAACTTGAATAAAGGCGAGGCGTCCCATGCGCTCTTTCGATTTCCCTGTTTTGGGGAAGGAAGGACATCTCCGGGCCCGCGAATTCGGCGATCAGCTCCATACCTTCAGTTGCTTATCCGTGCTCCATCATGCGGTGGTCGCGTGGAGCACGTTGCACATCGGGCGAGTGGTTGAGGAACTCCGTGCCGAAGGATATGTGCTTGACGAGGCGACGCTCGCGCTCACGACCCCGCTGTTCCACGAGCCCATTAACCGTATGAACGCTACCATTTTGACGTGGACCGCATGCGCCACACGCTCGATCCCATGACCCAGGAATCTTCATGTGGTTTTTCGGTTAGATGTGGCTCATAGGTAATTCCCTCCAGCATGTTCCAAGCCTTGTGATAGGCTTGAATGACATGCCGATGAATTTAATCTGTTCTTCTATAACTTTATATTTATCCGCCAAATAGATTGGGATAACTCTGCGCATTGATCCATGTAGGTGGTTCTAGGTCGAGTCGGACACAGAGAGGAGCCAAAAACAATGTCTGACCAGGCACTCACAGATGAAACTCTCAAGGACCGTGCTATCAGGCAAGCTGTTACAGGTAATGTAACCGGGGCGAGACAGACCATCGAAAGGATGGTTGATAGGAGATATCTGAGAGACGTCTGGGGGGCGATTCTGTGCATCCAAAAGGATCGCGGGGATGTAGAGGGGGTCAAGGAAACGATCGCCTCATGCCCTGATAAATCGTTATTAGCTTGTCACGAATATCATGACCTTCCTCTCGCCTTTGCCAGGGCAGGTAATGTTGCTGGGGCAATCGAGATAGCAAAAGCGATGGGGTCTTCGGGAACATTACCCCTATTAATGATTCCAGTATTTCTGATGAACAAAGGGGATTTTGTTGGGGCAAGGGGAGCGGTGTCTCATATTGATGATGAAGCATGTAGAATCATGATTATGAACTTCGTGGATCAATGCCAACGGAAGGGCACCAGCCCAGAGGAGTCCGAGCGCGGTAACGTGGCTCAGAAGCAATTTCCGAGCAGGTCGTGCGAGGAAAGGAAAGGGACTCAAGCATGTTGTCCATGATCAAGGAAGATTTGGATCCAGGTAAGGTGTTACTGATCCACGACTTCCTGTCAGGCGAAGCGTGCGCAGCGCTGATCCAGCGTAGCGAAGGTCTCCTCTATGAGCCGGGAACTGTCGCCGGTGAGATCATCGAACATGTCCGAAACAACGAACGTCTCTTGGTCGATGACGTGGCGCTAGCCTCAGAGCTGTTCCGGCGAGCCGAACCATTCTTGCCTGCTATACAAGGTCATACACTTGTGGGGTTCAATGAACGGTGGCGCTTTTACCGTTATGGTCCTGGGCAGACATTCAACCCTCATCGCGATGGGGCCTATACGAGGATGAACAGCTACGAGCAAAGTCAGGTGACGTTTATGATCTATCTCAACGATGGGATGACGGGTGGAGAAACACGATTCTTCGCGGACATGGAGCACGTAGTTCAGCACCGTCCCTACCTTAGCGTACAACCGAGGGAAGGGATGGCACTCGTATTCTTACATTCCATCTGGCACGAGGGGGCTATGGTTCATAGTGGGCACAAATATGTGCTGCGCACCGATGTCATGTTTAAGTCGGATCTATAGCTAGGATCAGACTTTCAGGCGTGGGACTGTTCACCAACGCCACCCCCAATTTCCCGCTTCATCCCCCTCTCCTAGGCATCTTTTCTGGCATGATCAGGGACTACGGCTTGCTGAACTAACGTTCCGAGAGGCCTTTCAACAGGCCCACCGGAAAACCGTCGCACAGGTGTCGGCCTCAACATGAAACTCGATGCGAGGAAAGAGTATGGTCGGGTGATGAGATCGAATATTCGGTTATCTCGGCATGACCCCCATCTCTGCACATATGGGAAAAACACAAGTGCTTTCCGCGCTCAATAGTAGTAGCAGGCAAAAGAACATTTTTGACCTTCAGAGATGCGGCGAGACACCGCGGAGCTGGTGAAGAAAGCGGTGAGAGAGAAGCGAAAGGCGTACGCCTTGATCAATAACTGCAGCGAAGGGAATGCACCCTTGACGATTCAAGCCCTCCGGAATGCGCTGCAGACTGCAGAGACGTGAGCGTTGCCTGTTTCCATCTTGTCCTGTCCCGAAAAGAGAAATTGGCCCTCCCACGCGTCCGGCCGGTCCTCACCCACGTACGATGAAGGACCACGGCCTGACAGCCTAGTCTCAGGGGATGCGGGGCGAAACGAACACCACGATATGGCTGACAGCGTGACCCACACCCATGCCAGTCTTGTTGACTGTTCGAAGGTCACGCCGCCGGGTTTTTGAGAGTTTCCTACTGGATCCCTTGGACATCATGGCGTGACTCTTCCACACTCTTAACTCCCGGGATGAGCCTAAGCCGCGAAATTTGTGACCGAGTAATTGAGCCAGTAACGATACCCGTTATCTTCATTAACCGAGAATGCCCAAGACCACCCTGTTCCAATTCGAGCATGATGTGCTCCGGGTCTCGAGCTTCTGATAACGTTATAGTTACCTTCACGGGTTCATCGGCGACAGGCATACTCTTCCCTCATCTTATGCAGGATCTTCATTTAGAGCCATTCGGTTCCGCTACGTGTACATCCAAGCTAGCCGGACGTTATAGATTTTTCCCTGGTTAGGGTGCTTGTACCAAGCCCGCACCCACGTCCTGCGAAGACAATCTCAATCTCTTCGCTGTTCTGGTGAGCGCATTCCAGAGATCAGATCCGCGTAATCGCTGTGCTTCGGCATACAGCGCAGCAACTCCTGCTACATGCGGTGTTGCCATGCTCGTGCCGTTTTCAACTTTGTACTGCCGAGATAATGGCCAACTACTATATACTGCTACTCCAGGCCCCGCTATATCGACCTGCCCGCCATCCGAAGCCAGCCCCCCACACGAGAAGTACGCAATATTATTTGTTCTATCAAGGGCCGCTACTGCCATAATTGAAGGGCAATTGGCTGGATGACCAACCGGTTCGACACGTTCAGGTCGCTGGCTTTCATTACCTGCTGCTGCTACGATGAGAGTTCCAGCCGCCAATGCCCGCCGTGCAGCTTGCTCATAGGCCTGCGAATAAGAATCACCCACATTTGCAGGAGCTCCCAGTGACATGGAAATTATCTGGCACCTGTTTGATAGAGCCCACTCTATACCGGCCAAAATACCCGAATCGTCGCCACTTCCCCCATTGCTCAAGACTTTTCCTGCGTAAATCTCTGCTTCGTAAGCCACGCCATACCGAGGGCCGGCATGTGGTTTCTTAGCCCCACATGATGTTCCAATGGTGTGAGTACCGTGACCGTTGCCGTCATCGGCTGTCTCTCCGCTAATAAATGATTCCGCGTGAATCTGACGACCTGCAAAATCAGGGTGGTCCAAATCCAGTCCCGTGTCCAACACGGCCATCTTAATTCCTCGTCCACCGTAGGAAGATTTGAAGACCTGCGTCGCATACAAACCCCACGTTTCCCGTCGTGTGTCTATGGCCGCACCACGTCTTTCAGCAACGCCGTGCTCGTCCGAAGCCAAGAAACTATTGGCCAGATGATTGACGGCATCGCGATACCCCTGCAAATATTCTGGTCCCACACGCCGTTCTGCTTCATACGCTGGATTCAATATCGGAGGGTAATTCGTTGCATACACGATTCGTTCTGCTTCTATCGACAGTACCGGATCGGCACTCTCTACGCCGACTAACTGGATCTGGTCAGGTTGTCCAGATACCACCGCTATGCCTAGTTTTGGAAACACAACGTCACCCTTAGTGAGGGCTGTCACATCCATTCCTTCCCTACTAAATCCTAGAGCTGTCACGTGTAGTCCTGCCGATCGAGAAAGTAACTTAATGCCTGCCTCTGTGGCACCGTCCTTAAAGGTAATCACATACCTTCCAGTTAAGCCTTGGGGGATGCCCCCTCGGCCTTCTGATCCACCCTGTAGTTTTGAATTAGGCCCAGCGCTGGATTTAACCTTAGAATTTCTTATCACTGTAGCCTCCGTAGCAACATCTAATATTCTTGGCTATCGAAAAGAGCGCCCTTCTTGTCATGCTTTTCTACCCTCTGCGCAATGGGCACCGCTAATCTGCCGGGGTGATTAGAGGCCGACGGTCTCCCACTCGGGGGAGCCCGTCGTTGCCCCAGATGTGGTGAGCCAACCTGCTATGAAGACTTGGCGTCCCCACCAATACCATAAATATCCGTAATCAGTTCAACAATTGGTTTGGCTACTTCAACGCCACGACGAACAATGTCCTCCAATTGGTCCGGCGCCCAGAAGTGCGCAACCGTGATGGCTGTGGTGCGTGCAGCCAAGTCCGCAGACAGCTCTGCACTCCAATAGTCCGTCCGGTCACTTCGTCCGATCCACGTGCCATCAACTCCAAATCGCTCAGTGTGGCTCATCCCAATGGCAATGCCATCAGCGTCCGAATAGATCATATTGACGCCGCCGTGAAACCCTCCAAACATCGTAATCGTGTAAGTTCGAGTGGTGGCATCGACCTGACCGCCATCTGGAGTCTTTCTTAGCGCTCCATTGGTCGTCATGTAATGACCATTACCAAGAAACGAATGTAAGTACAGACCAATAGTCTCATCTGACATCGCTTCAACGTCAGCTGCCAGAGGGACCCTCTCAAGTACAGAATCTGGGATCACTTGTACTGCTGAGCGATTATATTTACCTTTCCGGAATGCGTGGGGGGTTCGGATTAGATGTCGTTGACCTTCTTGAACGACATACAGCCTTGGCTTAGGATCGCTTTTAGATTTGTTCGCCAAGGCACCATCGCCCTGGACCAAGATGCCATCTTTAAGTTTCATGATCGAAATCCTCCATAAAATTACATGTACTACGGTTTTAGAACTTAACCGGCCTTCCTGCGTCTGACCTGGAACTAATAGCTGACATATGGGATTCGCATGAGTCTACGCTTTGAATCCAGTACTTCTTATTTCAAGTTCTGCATCTACAATTTCCCGCTACATTGATGAATGCTGACGAAACGAGCACAGACCTACTCGAATCCGAATGCATTAATCCACCGTTAGGATTCTTATAGGATTGAAAAAGAATTGAATAAATGGATCATCGTTCCCAGAAAACAACCCGCTATTTGTATCCCCTTGGATTCTAGCTCGGTTAACCAGCCCTCCTCGTCGACCTACAACAACGTTTTCACTAGTGTCTTTGTCTGTAAAAGAAATGTCGTCAGACAGCATCGATTCCCAGCTCGCGTCTGCACCGAGTCGGATGCTTTTGATCTCTTTTTTAACATCGATGAGTTCCTCAGTATCGGCGCCATCAAATAGAGTGCCTCCTCCACCTGTCTCTAAAAACCTAGCGGTATAAGTTGCATAAATCTTCGAGCCTACTGGGAATATATCCACCGTGGCGTAAACCTCAGGGCCATTTCCCCCAAACTCCCTGTCTTTTGAAATGTGGGCTGGGTAAAACTGCTGTGTAGGTTTAAGTGGATAGAGTTTCTCCATAAAGCACCTCCGTTATTATGGTTGCGTTTGAGAGGTCACAGGTGCTGCAACCTTGGCGCCTGTGTCCGTAAAATCCTGGTAACCGAGGTTAAAGATGTGTATGTAGCCATCACCGTTCACAAATCTCTCCATACACTCCTTCATATCGCTCGACAGATTTCTCCAACAGCCGGAACAACGCCTTTGCATAGAGAGGGCTTGTGACAATTCTGGTGTGCATCTGCCGCTCCTCCGACGAGGAGTAGGCTTGTCCAAAGTCCAGAATGAACTCAGCGGCGTTGTGGCCGATCTCAAAGTAGTTCGCATATCGTGCCGCTGCTCCCTCGTTGCCTGGTCGATCTAGAAACCCTGCATCCATAAATCCTCATCCCATTCCACGAACCGTTGATTCAGGACTAGGTTGCGCTCTCACGGCAGTGCATAAAGCAGAATGCGTGCCCAACTTCTTGAAACGTGTTCTGGCGACGAAACCGCCTGAAAGAACAGCGCTTTCGTTGCCAGCTACATGCTGAGTGAGAAATAGAGGTGAGAACGCGATGTGACAGGAGAAAGTGACAGATCCAGTGGTTCAAAGAATGAGAGTGTAGGTGTATCGTTCGTGAAATGACGGAAATGCTGGCTATACGGGAACTCGTGACTGTCATTCACTGCTGTCACGATGAGTGTCACAGCACTGTCACATACATAGGTCAATGTGACAGCGCTCATGTTGGTTTTTCAGATCTTTCAGCATTCATAAATGCTTTGCGCGAGAAGTCCTTCGAAACCTCAGCCCTGATATATACCGCCCGTCATTTTTCGACATGGCGTACGATGGGTGCAGGGAACCACAGGCTTATGTGAACGAGCGGAACAGTGTCTGCACGGATATTCATGAGAGTGATGAAGAATGAGGGGTGATCATGCTACTGCCGTGGCCAGACGATCAAGGGAGCGAGCGCCCAGGGCTGGCGCATTGTTCTAAGCGAGCCTTTGGGAGATCTGGGAGTGTCTTGTGGCGACCTGTGGCACCGGTTGTTCCATTGTCGCTGATGCGTCCAGCATCCATCCAATAGATGGTTGACACCTGCTCGCACCTACCGCCGCTCTCTGCTGCTGCTTGTGATTCGGTCATTTTCTTCTCAAGAAGGGCTCGCCGCAGTATGCTGGTGGCAGGCAAGGAGGTGCTCTGTGAATGATCTTCGTCACTTGTTCAGCCACGCTCGAAGTTCCAAATCTCTGATGATGTGTCTCCTGCTGATCACCCTTGGACAGTGGACGGAACTCAGCACCGCGGCGACAGCCGCCACTTCTCACGTATCTGACTCAGGTGATGTGTTTCAGAGACTGGCCGACTTGGAATTGTCCTCGAATCGTCTCATCACGACGATGTCCGAGGTTGATGCGGCTGAGTTTATTCAACTCCTCGAACAAAAACCAGACTTCGCAGGCCCGGTAACCTCGTCTGAAAAGGAGAGCCTACGACAATCGTTTGTGCGCTCCCTCCAAATCATGCTGAATGATGAGAGCACGGCCAAACTCATGAAGGCGCAACTCGTACGATTGTATGCAGCCTCGTTGACTTCTACCGAAGCGCAGACACTCACGGCAGACTATGACCATGTGGGCACCCATGCCTCACCCGTCCTCCAAGCACTCCGGCATAAATTTATCGCGGACCACTTACGAGATGCCGTGCAAACCCATTGGCGTTCATTCAGAGTCCCAAACCCAGGTATGAGCCCCACGCTCCTACCTGGTGATCATTTCTCAATCAAGAAAACGACCTATCAGCAGGCGGAGCCGAAACGAGGCGATATCATCGCCTTCCGCTATCCAAAAGATGAAACGAAGATCTTCATTCAACGAGTGGTCGGCCTGCCCCAAGATCGCATCGAAGTTCGTGACAAACAGCTTTACGTGAACGGCGAACGATGCATAGAATCGTACATTCAACACATTGATCCCAATGTCATCACCCTGCCTCAAGTTCCTCGCGACAATCTTGCCCCTGTGGTCGTTCCCCCCAACACGTATTTTGTCATGGGTGATAACCGGGATAGCAGTCTGGATAGCCGTTTCTGGGGATCGGTGAGCAAAGAGCTGGTGCTAGGAAAAGCGATGTTCATCTATTGGTCGATAGATCCCGGCACAAAAGTTCCGCGCTGGGACCGCCTTAATCGGCTGGTGCAATAGTCCCGTCTTCCTCTCTCTGAGACAATTGGATCTATTCATGGAACCGAGGCACAAAGGCATGAATGAAGCATCGGACTCAGATGACTTGCATCCCAATCCCCTTGACCTTTTCAGCCATCGCCTTGCCATCACCTGTAGCGAGAATGACGAACGTTTCGCCTGGATACCGGACTTGAGACGTCAGTATACGCATGAGGTCCTGCTGCTCTGATGGGCCCGTAAACCCCTCAAGTTCTACCGCCAGCACATAGCAGGGTTCCGTCGGGACGGCTGTCGCTTTCTCGCAGATCCAAGCATGGTGGACCTGCTCGACCTTGCGGAGCTGATCTTGGAGATCAGCGGGTTGCTTCGGAGGAACACGAGTGGCAGTGAGGGTGTCAGAGGCTGAAAGCGTCGCCCGTTCTCGATAAGTGGCAACCTGGGTGTCGTAGTGCCCCTCTGCGCGTCGGGTCCACTCTTCTGCTAACGATTTGTCGCCTATCCGCATCGCGTAAGACCCAACAAACTGACAGGCTGCACCGACCAACCGAAACTCTTCAGCCGCGCGGGTGAGGTACTGAAGGCCTGCCCTGTCTTGTTTGCTAAGAAGCAGCCGTCCGATTGCGAGATCGGCGGCGCGATCCTCTGGGTAGTCCGCGTGATATTGTCGATAGGCCGGCAACGGATCATACGTGGGATCAAGGTGCTCCTTCATCGCAATCACATTCCAGCGTTCATCCTGTGACAGGCTCGACTGGTCTTTGTGCTCCAATTCCGTCAACGTCGCCTTCAGCGTCTGGGCCTGCGAGAAACGTTGTTCCCACATGTCTTCATGGGTCTGAACCCACTGATGATCGAATTCCGTCAGAAGCGAGGGGAGGATCGGCGCCAGCCACGCTTCAGCGGCCAGAGGCTGTGACGTACTGGCGAGTTCTGCTCCGATGTGCAATGCGTTCAATCGGTCAGCTACGGACGGGTGAGTATCGGCGTAGTTGGTTTCCCGTTTCAGAGACTGGGTGACGAGCGCTCGAGCATCAGATTGATCGATCCGGCGTTGTGCCGCATAGCTCGCATAGTCTGACCAGGGTGTACGTGGCACCTGTGGCTCGCGGTCGGCCCGCTTAAAAAAAGGCTCCCAGTACCGTTCGGCATCAAACAGAGGCACGGTTGAAGTTGCCAGCAGGGCAGACCCGACCGCCTGTGGAGAGGTCAGGGATGCCGCAGCGGCGTCGGCCTCATATTCGTTTGCTCGAGCCAGGGCAAAGCTCGCGGCACTGAAGTAGGGCGCATACCAATAGAAGAAGCGAGCCAGGAGCCCGCTTGCCCAGGAATCCGCCTGCTGAAACGCTGCCACGATCCGAAACCAGGACAAGCGAACACGATAGATCCAGGCTCCGAACCGACTATGGTTGCCGGAGAGATGACCGATCTCATGGGCGAGCACGGCACGAACCTGCTCCGGTGACAGCATCAAAAGTAGTGGAAGGCCCACCACCAAGTAGTTGCGGTGCCATCCAAAGATTCCCAGACGAGGGATTTGGGCAATACTCACATTGGCATCATTCACGATGAGGACGCGATGAATCCGTGGGGCCTTCATGCGACGACACAAGTCAGCAAGTTGCTCAAAGAGGAGAGGACAGTCGTGTTTGGTCACGCGGCGTCCTGTGGGAGCATCAATCCGCACCCATAACGCACGCATGAGAATGAATCCAATGGCCGGCACGGCAAGGAGCAATTTGGCTTTCACCAACAAGACCCACAGATACCCCGAGAGCACCGCCCAGACACAGAGTGCGCCGATCAGAAGCAACACCGCCAACGTTCCAAAAATTACGACATACCCCAGCCCAGCCAGCAGGGCGATCTTCGCCCGATACCAAGGAAGACTCGCGGCCATCGCCCGTTCAGCCTCACGGGCAAGCGCCTCGAAGTGCTCTCGTTGGGCCGTGGTCGAAAGTCGCTGTACGGCAGTGCTCATATCAGATCTCCACAAAAAGGTTGGACGTCTGTGACATCGCTCCCGCACAAGGGCGTGCGATCCCGTATTGCGCGATCTTGCGGTACACCGTCATCCTGGCCCAGTCGAGTTGCTCCGCGGTCTTGCTGATATTCCAATGGGTCGCGGCAAGTGCCGACACGAGCCGCTCTCGTTCTTGGAACGGCTTGCTCTGAACCCGTGAGAATGTCGTTTGATAGTGCGCGGGAAGGTCCTTGAACCCGATCAGGGAAGACCGGATGGTGAGTAGGGTCGATTCCATCAGATTCTTGAGTTCTCGCACATTGCCCGGCCAGGCATACTCCATCAGGCAATCGTGCACCTCTGGCTCCAAGCCAACTACCTGTCTCCCCATCTGGGCGTTTAACATACCGAGAAAGTAAGCAATCAACCCAGGAATATCTTCTTTTCGTTCACGAAGTGGAGGCAGGTGCACCCTGGCGATATTGAGCCGATAGAACAAGTCGCTGCGGAATTTCCCCTGTCCCACCAGTTCCTCGAGGTGCTGATTCGTTGCCGCCACGACGCGCACATCGATTGGGAGTGATCGCGCAGAGCCAATGCGTTGGATCTCTCGACTTTCTAGCACGCGAAGCATCTTGGATTGCGCGGTCAGCGGCATCTCGCCAATCTCGTCGAGAAACAGGGTGCCGCCGCTCGCCTCGGCAAACAGCCCGGCACGTTTCATACTGGCCCCTGTAAACACCCCTTTCTCATACCCGAACACCTCGCTTTCGAACAGCGTTTCCGGAATTGCAGCGCAGTTCACACAGACAAAGGGGTGTGTGGCACGAGGACTCCGTTCATGCACCATCGCCGCCGCCAGTTCCTTCCCAGTTCCGGTCTCTCCGGTGATCAGCACATGGGAATTAAATCCGGCCACTTCGGTGAGATACTCGCGGACCGTGGTCATCTTTTGGCTAGATCCGACCATGGTCAACCTCCAACCGACCATCCTCGTTGTGACAACCGCTCGGAGTTCGTCTCATACTACACAAGGGACATACACCCTTGTTTGAGGACAAATTGGGGGACAAATTCAAATTATTATGGGTTAGAAATACTAAGCCACGAGGCTCTGGCCCAGGCGGAGGTGTCTGCGGCAGGCCCGCTGCTCTGGTTAGGAATGATCTCGAAACGAGGCTACGGTCAATCCTTTGAAAGGTCTCCCTGGCGGGGGAGCTTCCAAGCACACTTTTCGTCGGTACCTATCTTTTTTGAATCGACACGTGTATTGGTCTCGACGGGCGAAGCGTGACCGAGGCCTTAGGAATCAACGGTACATCGCGGTCCATCAACGTGATTCGGTATTTCCTCATTATGCTTGCCACGATGGTGACGGCTTCAACGTCAGCCAGTTTAGCGCCGACACAGTACCGTGGCCCCGCCCCGAAAGGAATATATGCAAATTTATGATCGTCCATGCGGGTTGCAAATCGGTTAGGCTCAAACCCTTCTACATTATCCCAATAGTTTGGATTTCGATGAATGAGATACGGCGAGATTAATACATTCATTCCTGGTACAAGCTTCACTCCTGACACAACATCGGCATTGATTGCCTCGCGATGTAACAGCCACGATGGCGGATACAAGCGCAGCCCCTCCTCGACGCACGCACGAGTATATTTTAGCTTGTCGATTTCAGCCAGGCCGGGCATCGCGTCACCCAATACTGATGCCACCTCCTCGGCAATGTATTCTTGATGCTCCTGATGTTTCCCCAGCAAGTAAAACAGCCAAGACAGTGAGGTTGCAGTGGTCACATGTCCTGCTAACAATAGCGTCATACTCTGATCGCGGAGCTGCTCCACCGTCATTGCACGACCGTCTTCATCCCGCGCGTCCATTAGGTGAGATAAAATATCGTTTTTCGAGTCGCTGCTGTGCTTATGGGATTCTATCTCTCGAAGGATGAGAGCGGATACCGCGTTCCTTATGCGGACCGATTGTCGATTGGTCGCGGTAGGCACCCACAGCGGCAGCGATAGCAACGAAAACTCCCGTTTTTGAGCTAACTCAAGGCCCTCGGCAATCGTTTGTCCGATGTGGTCGGCTTCACGCATCAGATCAACGCCTAGTACTATTTTGCCTATTATGGATGTTGTGAGTCGTGTGAGCTCTGAGGTTATTTCAATCCCGCCATTGAGGCCCTGCTGTTCAAGCCGAGGCAAGAAATCATGGATGGTTTTACAAATGATGCCCAACAGATCGTCAAGCCTTGCGCCTACGAACAATGGTTGAATGAATCTACGCTGATACTTCCAGTAATTCCCTTCGGTCGTCAGCAGCCCCTCCCCCAAGAATACCTTGAGGCGTCTACTCACGGTTCCTTTTCTGTAGTTGGCATGATTGTCGACGAGGACGTGTCGAATCGCATGTTCACTATTCAACAGGTACACGAGTTTAGGAAGGTAGAGGGGAACGATCTCGCCACCTAACGCCGCTTCCGCGAGGAAGGCGACAGGGTTCTTCTTAAAACTACCGAGATGCCCTATGAGGAATTGCCGTTGCAAGATACGTGGTCAGACTCTGGTCGGGGTCTCAGGCTTCCGCCCAAATATTGGAGGCCACATAAAGCCTGTCTGTAACATATATGCGCGGTAGGCAGCCGAAAGGGGGCTATTGAGAAATTCCGCTTCCTCACGAGAAGCTGCCTTCCAATAGAGGAAACACATGGCGAAGACAGTGCCCCAAAGCCACTGCTGCTGAGTCGCAATGACACCCGCCACCCACGCACACGTATACGACGTATAGAACGGATGACGGATATGCTTATACGGACCGTGCGTGACAATGTGATCGGGAACGAGCTCGGTAAAGCAATGGAATAATGGGATCCGTTTATTGGTCACTAATGCAGACCAGAACAAGAGTAGCGAGATCAGGTATAAGAGACTGGCAGCCATGAGCCATTCATGAACTACATGGTTTACCGTCAAGAGCGCAACCACGTGACAGACGGCGCAGGCCCCACTCACGAGCCTTAGGATAATGGCCCAGTCCGACATTCGAGAAGAAACCAGAAAGAAGCCTCCATACATCGCCCATGCAAAACTGCCAAAACACAATACAAACAACACGAGCGTGATGACATACATTGAATACCTCTCAGTGCCGTAGCCCGCGCAGTATTGTTACTGCATTAGGTTGCCCCGTCTCAGAGATCGCCCTGTTTGTGCCGAAACACGCTTGCGCCGAATTGCTGTTTGAATCGTCCTATCATTAAGAGTCTATCTCCTTGAGACTCATCGATTCCCAACAGGTCGAAGATCCTGAATTGCTTCGACGCACAAAACTGCTGAATCGCAGAACGCTCAAACGGAGAATACCGAGTACTGATGGCATATCTCTTCAGGACAAACGGGTGGTCATGATCGACACCTAGGGCATGTTTAGCCTTGAGCGCACGAGCGTATCGAATGCTCGTCGGAGAGAAGCTGCCGTCCAGCCTCGGTTCAAGATGGTGGTACATTGAAGCGCCGTAATAGGTCACCGGCGTCGCGGTTGTGGCCCATGCCAGAATCGTTTTCCCATGCTCCTTCTCCCATCGGATCGCCTCCTCACATGCATAGGACCAGAGCTTGAACACCATGCCTTTCTTTTGAAGCGTAAGGGAAGCTGCGCACAGTCCGGCGTACAGGGTAGGGACATATTCTTCCCCCGGCACGAAGAGTTCCTCATAGGCAAACAGAGCAAATGCCGCGATCGACCCGTGCGTATCACGGTGTACGTAGGCGACGTTACAATGTCGCAATTCCCGTTCTAAAACGGCAGTAGGATCAAGATAGTATGGCCGTACAATATCGAGCAACGCATGCTGCAATTCAGAGCATTGAGATAAGCTGGTACGGCGGATAATTTCTACGGTCATCGTCATGACTCACTGTGATGGTCAGGAAAACCCATATCGCTTTCATACTGTTTGATCTTCGCGAAGATCGACCTCACATGATGCTCGTTGGCACTAACCACTGTCGTCACCCCTGCACCGGAATCCTTCCAGTCACGAAGCAGTCTGACATGTCCGATCCCGAGATTTCTGAGCGAGTGCGCGATGACCTGCTTCGAATATTTTGCCCGACTGTACAGCTTCCTCCGAATCAACGCCGCCTTAAAATAGGCATAATCGTCAATAAGTTCCATGGCCGGCATTTCAAAACAGTTAATCACGTGCTGAAGAGCCTCTAATGACTCTTCCGGGAAGTAATAGAGATAGAGTCTGGCTCCCTCCAAAAAGAAACGGTAGTGCGCAGCTTCATCGACCGCGACCGCCATGGCAGCTTTGTACAAGACCGGGTCACCATCCCCGGTACCATACGTGGAGGATTTGAATAGTCCTGCCATATCTAAGTAGGTAAGTTGCGTCGCTCGCTCTTGAAAGACGGCGTAAAACAACATTTCGATTGGGCCATCCCACGGGGGAGACCATCGCTGTTGCCTCAAGGCCATACTATAGTCTTCGATCTCGCACAAGGACATCGCAGTCGATGATCGAAGCGCGTTCCTCCATACGTCTGCATGTCTGGCCTCTTCTACGCCCCACTGAAGCTGGTACTGCGATCTGCCGTAGTTCGGCCGGAAGAGGTCGGCGAGGCAGCCCGTGTAGTCAGGAACGAATTGCTCCACCGCGAAGAAGCCCCGGAGAATGCATTGCACCTCAGGGGAGAGGTCTTTACGAATCGATTTCCAGTCGAAATCGGAGTCGGCATTCCATCTTCGGCTATCGGCCCGTCTGACATACAAGCGGTATAAACCCTGAAACGCTCGGTAGACGGCACGCTCCCTGGGCGTCTTTCCTGTTGGAACTTGACCACCTAGAGGTTTTTCCGGGAGCGCCTCCTTATGCGTGATCAGCATGCCACGCTCCGGAGTTTCTTAAAATGTCTTGGACCGACAGGAACCTGGCATCGCGGCATGGCACCGTTCCCCCATTCACAACAGCCATGGATAGGTCTCCGACAGGTGGACGGGAACCATAGTCCATCGATGGGGGACAAATAGGGGGACAAATTCGATCTGCTGGGGATGATGAAAACGATTACGGCGCGAGGGGCCGGCCAAGGCGAAGGATGTCGTCCGACGGTCCCCCATCCTTCCACTGCTGGTAGGCTCTCAGGCAAGCTTGGTAGTGACGCTGAGCGTCAGCCCTCCGGCCTTCTTAGGCCAGGAGGAGGGGGATCAATCGGTTATAGAGCGGTTCGGCAAGGGGATCGACGGCAAGCGCCTGTTCAAGGTTTACTTCCCAACACCACCCAATCCTATTCAAAGAGGACGAAACATATTTCGGCAAGAAGCAGCGGCCACTCACAGGAGTGGCCGCCGTGGGGCACCCCTACGGTCCGAATGAGTTGTGGAGCTGTGGGCCCTCGACAGCAACGTCTTTCTTATCGCGCGGCACACTCACCTTCACCATGCCGTTACAGCCAGAGCCGTGCTCGTCGGTGGCAGTAAAGCGCACGACGTAGACCCGGCCATTGCCCGTGCCGGCCCGCTCGGCCCGCAACAAGATCTGGTTCCCGGATATGGCGGCATCTGGACCGGTATCGCCATCGCCCACGCCGTTCACTGGTTCATCTTGTATGACCCCCGTGAAGGTGATGGTCACGGCCTGATCGTTCGGATCGGTAATGCCCATGATACCAACCGGCACCATCGTATGATTGGGTGGCCAAAGACTTTCTACACTGGGATGGGCCAACGCACAGACCGGGGGATCGTTCGTATCCTGGATATGCACGATCACAGTATCGGCCGCGCTCAGTGCCTGACCGTCGGAGACGACTAGTTGGAAGATCAAGTTGACTCCGCCCACCCCTACGGCGGGAGCCGTAAACGTCGGACTCACAGTGGTGGCTCCGGTTAAGGAAACCGAGGGACCGCCGGTTTGGGTCCACATAAAGTGGAGGGTGTCGAGATCCGGATCGGTACTCAACGACCCATTCAAGGTCACACCGGTCTGCTCATTCACCGTCTGATCGGATCCGGCGTCAGCCGTCGGAATTTGGTTCAGGTTGGAGATGTGAATCGAGACGGACTTTGAGCCAGTGAGGACATGGGGATCCGTCACGGTCAGGTTGAAGACGAGCGTTGCCCCGGCCGGTCCTACGTTAGGCGCCACAAAGCTCGATATCACGGTATGGGCGTCACTGAGCGCCACAGCCGGCCCTCCGGTCTGCGTCCAGTGATAGGTCAGTGTTTCAAGGTCTGGATCAAAGCTGCCACTTCCGTCCAGGATGACCGGACTGCCTTCCTGCACCGTCTGATCTGGTCCCGCATCGGAGACCGGCGGTTGATTGACATTGTTCACACGGACGTTCACAGAATCGGGATTGCTGCAGTTCGTCGAACTGGTCCCTTCGCACACGATCAATTGAAACGTCAGCACCTCCCCGGCCGTTGATACATGAGGGGCGGTGAACTTCGGGTTCGCCGACCCGAAATCGACCAAGGAGACAGGCGTACCGCCGACTTGTGTCCACTGGTAAGTGGGGTTCGTCACCCCGCTGCCGGAGCCATCCAGCGTCACCTCCGTGCCTTCGGGCACAGATTGATCCGAGCCGGCCTGGGCCGTTCGTTGGTCCATGAGCTTGGTAATAAAGGCATCACCCGATCCTGCGTACACTCCTTGGCTCGCCGCCAGCACGGGAAAATTCGAGGATCCCGTCTGCCCCGTGACGTAAGCGGCTCCGGCACCATCCACCGCAATGCCAGATCCACTGTCGAAACCGCTGCCACCCAGGTAAGTGCTGTAGACCTGTGCCCCTGTGGCACCGAGCTTGGTCACAAAGGCATCGGTCGCGCCTACCGCGCCTGCGAACACCCCTTGACTCGCCGCCAGCACAGGAAAATTCGAGGATGCTGTCCGTCCCGTGACGTAGGCCGCCCCGGCACTATCTACCGCGATGCCGCGACCTTCATCAGTTTTACTGCCGCCCAGGTAGGTGCTGTAGACCCGCGCCCCTGAGGCATCGAGCTTGGTGACAAAGCCATCTTCATTTCCTCCGACCACCCCTTGACTCGCCGACAGCACGGGGAAATTCAGCGACGAGGTCCACCCCGTGACATAGGCCGCTCCGTTACCATCCACCGCAATGCCTTGTCCAACGTCGGAACTGCTGCCGCCCAAGTAGGTGCTGTAGACCCGCGCCCCTGTGGCATTGAATTTGGTGATGAAGGCATCAACAAATCCAGCCGAGGCTCCCTGGCTCGCTGACAGCACGGGGAAATTCAGCGAGAAGGTCTGCCCCGTGACGTAGACCGCTCCGGCACCATCCACCGCAATGCCGCGACCCCCATCATTATCGCTGCCACCCAGGTAAGTGCTGTAGACCCGCGCCCCTGTGGCATCGAGCTTGGTGACAAAGGCATCAAAAAATCCAGCAAATGCTCCTTGACTCGCCGACAGCACCGGAAAGTTCGAGGATGCTGTCTGCCCCGTGACGTAGGCCGCCCCGGTACCATCCACCGCGATGCCAAACCCAACGTCAGAACCGCTGCCACCCAGGTAGGTGCTGTAGACCCGCGCCCCTGTGGCATCGAACTTGGTGACAAAGGCATCAGTAATTCCGCCAAATGTCCCCTGGCTGGCAGACAGCAGTGGAAAATTCACAGAGATTGCGTCCCCCGTGACGTAGGCTGCTCCGGCACCATCCACCGCAATGCCACGGCCAATGTCTTGGGCGCTGCCACCCAGGTAGGAGCTGTAAACGATGACCGGATCGATCACGACCGGTTTGCTACGATCATAGGCCGCGAGTTGAATACCGACAGTCCGTGTCGGGGAAGACTGGAAGACCATCGATGAGCCATCCGATGGTGCGGCGACGACATAGGTCCCCGCCACCAGGGTCTTGCGTCCGTCCTGCTCGAGCTGATAGACGATCGGCTTCTGAAGGCGCGCGTCGCCCAGCGCCGTGGCCAGGAGCAGATCGCCGCTCTCGACCACCGTGATGTCAGAGGTTCCCTCGAAGGTCAGCTTGATTTTGTTCGGATCAGCGCCCGCTGCCACAATGAAGTCGTATTCCAGTTTGCCTTGGTTCCCGTAGTACGCCAAGTCAATGCCGGGATAAACCTCTTGATACTGCACTTTGGCATAGGTGGGGATCTTGGTGCGCCACTTCGCCCGGTTGTCGCCGATAAAATAGTTCACAATACCGGGTAATTGCTGCATGCCGCTGACGGTTGGCGAGGGATTCGCTCCTTCGAGTTTCATCCGCACAACCGAGTGTTTGATCGGCACCGATTCCGTATTCAGAAGGGAACCGACTGCAGTCCGATCACCAACTTGGGTGTTTGCGTCATGTTGGGATGGGGCAAAGGTCAATGACATGAGGAACTCTGGGCCCCGATCATTAATCGGAACGTTCGCTTCCGATTGTGACAAGACCATCACCGATTCAGTCGGCGTCAGAAAGAGGGTATAGCCCTTCCCTCTCGCGAGGAACTTGACCTCTTCATCTACTTGACCATGATTGGCTTCAAACTGGATCGGCATCCCGAACATCGTGGCCGTCACAGTCGCCCTTGTGGGCGCCGGAGCAATCGGGACAGTAACAGATGCCACGGTGGTTCCTACCCAGGCGCTCACTAATGCGGCACACAGCAGCACAGACCCGACCCTTTTCACGATCGTCATGGTTTTCCCTCCTCCGTCGGATACCGATCCTGACTCCTAGCGGCATGGCCAATACCATGGGGAAAGGGGACAGATAGGGGGACAAATTCAACAGACGCCCATGCAGTGGGCGGGAGTCTTTGTCTCGATAAACGCGAGTAAGAGGAAGACCTGCGCGGATGGGTATTAACGCGATTGCAGCATTCGAACAATTTCCTGGAATTCCGAGGAAGGAGTACCATCCGACCAGCGCGCCAACTCCGACCGGTACCGGCTGTAATAGGCGAGAGCATCGGCTCGGCGTCCATGCGCCACCAGGAGCGGAATGAGCCGCTGATACAACGGCTTGGTCACAGGGTCAATCTTGATGGCCTGTTCCAAAGACTGAATTGCTTCCTGTACTTGTTCTGCAGCAACCGCCTGGTCACAGTTCCGGCTCACGAAGCGAACAAATCTGGTTCGTTCTTGCTCTCGCCTGGATTCCGCCCACGCTGGAACGGCATCGTCCCCTAAGAAGGGCCCGGTGTAGAAGGATACCGCCCGCCCGTCTTGGTGTGTAGCCTGCCTTTCAAACGCCAGCACATCAACCCAGCAGAGATCAGGATTGAGCGAGATTTTTCCATCTTCCCAGCGAATGACCTCGTCCACAGAAAGCACCTTGCGCAGGCGGGCGATCGATTTCTTGAAGTTTTCATGGCCCGTGTCACCATCGACCTCCGGCCACAGCGCATCGATCAGTCGTGAGACCGGCACTTCACGACCGCCGAATGTGATGATGGCGGCCAGCAATTCTAAGAGACGATGGGGCGCCTTCCGATGATTCTCCAACGGCTTGCCATCCACCTCTACCACAAATTTCCCGAAGGTCCGAATCTTGACTCGCCAGGGCCAATTCTCCGGCACAGAACTATCGGTTGGTGGCTTCAGCTGCCATTTGCGAATGAACTCCAGCACGTACGGCACCTCGATGCCCAGCTCCAACGCCTTGGCGAATAACCGTGACGCCTCTTGGGGAATCCAGCCTGCAAAGCTGATCTGTTGGTTCTTCTTTCCTTCATCCAGCAGCCGTCGAATCCACAGCCTGCCACGTTCTTCATCGCCGTCCTGGAACGCCCATTGTGCCCGTAAGAAAAACACACCGAAAAGAAAAAACCATGGGATGGTTTGTGCAATAGCTTCGACTTCCCCTAGTCTTGCTTCGGCCTCGCTTCGTTGGCCCTTCACCGCCAAGACTTGTGCCTCTAGAAGACTAAATAACCCACCATGAAACACTGGAGCCCCTTCGCTCTCTGTAATGTCCCGCCCTTGCCAACATTTCTGCCAGACTTGGTCGATCTGTCCATCGATGAGATCCGCCCACCCTCCAAAGATTAAGACATGGAGACGACAAGCACAAAACGTTGCAAATGGCTCCATGAGGCGTAAATAGTCACGAGCTATGTCTGTATTACCAAAGAGCAGTTCATTGAAGACAGCTTGTGAATAGAGCAGCCAGTTCCATATCACCAAGCCTTCCCGTTCAGCCAGGTCAAGCGCCCTTTGTACCGCATTCCGGCAGCGATCCACATCACCCGACCACCAAGCCAGTAGGGATTCTGTGAAGGCCATCATGACACGCATGGAGGCTGAAGCCTCAGGCCCCCAGGCTTGTTGTTGCTGAGCAAACACTCTCCGTGCTGTGTCTCCTTCACCCAACTGCATATAAAAGATGGTGGTGTTGACCATCTCCGACGCCCGCATGGAGACGGGCAAGGCATGGGAGAGCTCCACCGACCGATTCAACCAGGCGCGTGCCTCAGGGCGATCCGTGTACATCTGCATGTAGGCTCCGGCCATCGCTTGCGCGACCACGGCCTCGATTTCTATAGAGGGATACGCAGTTCCTTCTGGATGACACTCTTCGAAGAAGCGCACGAGCTCATGAATGTGCTTCATCCCAGTCCAGGCCACCAGAATCGCTTGCACCGCCCCCGCCCAAGCGAGCAACATGCCCGCTGGCTCTCCATGCTGCTGAAAACGCCTCATCGCTGATTCATACAACGCTGAGGCCTCCTGCGGGGACACAAGAAGACGGCTATTGGCCAGCCAGAAGTCCATCCAAGGGTCAACTGTTCGTTGTGCCTCCGGTAGCTGGCGAATCCATGCGTCCAAGGTCTGCATCCGCCCTTGCTGTGCCACGATCGGCGCCTGGGCTCGAACAAGGGCACGATAATCCTCCCACGCCTGGGCCTGCTGCAGGAGATGGAGCGCATCCTCTTCAAGACGGGCATCCGCCAACAATGCCGCGGCCTTGCGGCGCAGGTTTCCTAGGACTTGCGCATTCATCGTCTGCTCTGCCCGTCGCAGAAGGAATTCTCGAAAGAGCGGATGGAAGCGGTATCACCCGAGACGATCTTCACGCCGCTCAATGAAATAGCGCGACTGATGGAATTGCTCCAAGATGTGTCCCGCTTCGGGACGATCCGTCAATGCGATGGCCATGTCCGGTGTAAAGTCCGGCATCAGGCTCATCGTCATCAACACCTGTTGCGTCTCGACAGGCAGCCGATACAGCACTTCGCCCGCCAAATACTCAAAGACGGCCAGCGGATTCACCGGTGCACTCACATGGCTCAGTGCCGCTCTTCCAACATCTCGTTCCAAGAGCAAGATAAATCCGGCCATCCACCCTCGGGCTGATTCCCACAGCTGATCGATGGACGTGAGTGGCACAGACGATTTCCGGCGTCTGTCTTGTAGCCCATAGACCTGGCGAGCCTCAGCCAATGTGAGCTCCAGTTCCTCAGACTGGATGGTCTGCAGTTGCTGTTCTGCGGCCAGACGCATGTAGCTCGATGGGTAGGGATCTCGACTTAGAATGACGACGCGGACATGCGGCGGAAACCGCTGAAGCCCCACAGGCAACAATTGATGCAGAGACGACTCAGGCGGCACCTCATGATAGTTATCAAACACGACGAGTGTTGGCCCCTGACAACGTGCCCCCAGTGCTTCAAAGAACCGCTGTGTAAAGACCGGCAGTCCGGCAAAATATTCTGGCGTGAAATGCGGGAGCTGTTTGCGGAACCTCGGTGCCGTGACCTGTACGGCTAATCCCAGGTAATGGAAAAACGCGGCCGGGTCGGCATCGCCCGCATCGAGCCGATACCACAAGAGGGACTTGCGGGACTGTGGCGCGTACGAGGCCAGAAGCGTCGTCTTCCCCGCCCCCGGTGGTGCGGCAATCCAGGTCAGCGGGGCCTTGATTGTACGATCCAGGCGACGAAATAGCCTTCTGCGTTCTACCACCCTCGGCATCGAAGGCGGTGTCAGCTTCGCTAAAATTTGCTTCGGTTTAGCCATTGGACCTCGTGGGGTCTGGATGCGAATGCATCATTCAGGATCGAGCGATGGTGTCGGCTCCAGAGTCTGCTTCTCTGGTGCGGGCAATAGAAGACCCCGTGTCTCCTGATTGACTCATTCCTTTGTTCTGACCTTCGCGCTGTTTCACAAGACTGATATAGGTCGCGTGCATCCGTTCCCGGCGTGATACAGCCCAGGCCGGAATCTCCGCGTCCCCCAAGAAGGGTCCAGTGTAGAGGACCATCGCTCGACGGTCCTGTTGTTTGGCTTGCCGTTCGAACACGAGTGCATCGACCCAGCAGAGGTCCGGATTGAGCAAGATTTTCCCATCTTCCCAGCGAATGACTTCCTCCACTGCGAGCAATTTGCGCAGACGAGCGATCGACTTCTTGAAATTTTCGTGGCCTGTGTCGCCATCTACCTCCGGCCAGAGCGCATCGATCAATCGTGACACCGGCACGTCCTGGCCGCCGAATGTGATGATAGCGGCCAAGAGTTCCAGAAGCCGATGGGGCGCCTTGCGCTGTTTCTCCAGCGGTTTGCTGTCTACTTCGACCATCAATTTCCCGAATGTCCGAATCTTGACCCGCCAAGGCCAGTTCTCCGGCATAGGGCCATCAGCGGGCGGCTTGAGCTGCCATTTCCGAATCGCCTCCAATACGTAAGGTACTTCAATGTCCAGTTCCAGCGCCTTGGCAAATAACCGTGAGGCCTCCTGGGGAACCCAGCCAATAAAGAGAATTTGCTGGTTCTTCTTCCTTTGTTCTTCTAGTAGCCGCCGGAGCCACACCGTTCCACTTATCTCATCACCATCCCGGAACGCCCATTGCGCACGTAAAAAGCAGATCCCAAAAGTATGAAACCCCGGTAACACTTGTGCGATCGCCTCTACCTTCCTCAGCAATCGATCTGCCTCTGCAGGCTGCTCCTGTGCCATCGTGACTTGCGTTTCCAGGAGATGAAGCATTCCGGTGTGCCACAATATAAAGCCCTCCGTCTCAAGAATGACCCGCGCTTGCCGGCACTTGTTGCGCGCCTCATCAGTATTTCCGTCAAGGAGATCTGCCCACCCTGCAAGCATTAAGAGAATAAAGAAATTACCGCCCCCCTTCGCAAATGGTTGCATCAGGGTGAGCTGGACCCGAGCCTGTTGTGTATTTCCGAAGAGCAGTTCGTTGTAGACAGCTTGGGCATAGAGCAGTCCATTCCACACCAGCAGTCCTTGTTCTTCTGCAAGGGCTAAGCCTTTCTCCACCGCATTTCGGCAGTGGTCCACCTGACCCCTGTTCCAGAACAACATCGACTCAACAATCGCCATCGTGACCCGCATGGACACCGACGTCTCGTTCGCCCCCACCTTCCGTTGGTGATCAAACAGCGTTTGCGCCTTATCCCCGTCAGCCAACCAGATATAGTAGATCGTGGTCATCACCATCTCCGAGGCCCGCATCGACATCGGCAATGCATACGAGAGCTCCACGGAACGATCCAACCATTCCCGCGCTTGAGGCCGGTCCGTGTACATATGCATGTAGGCTCCCGCCATGGCCTGTGCGACAACGGCCTCGATTTCCACTGACGGGTAGGCGGTCCCTTCGGGATGCATCTCTTCGAACAGACGCACTAACTCATGAATGTGCTTCATGCCGGCCCAGGCCACGAGAATCGACTGCACGGCACCAGCCCAGGCCAGGAGCATGCCCGCTCGCTCGCCCTGCTGCTGAAACCGCGTCATCGCCGATTCATACAAGGCTGAGGCTTCCTGTGGGGCAACAAGGAGACGGCTATTGGCTAGCCAGAAGTCCATCCAGGGATCGGCGTTGCGCTCTGCATCCGGAAGTTGCCGAATCCAGGATTCTAGGGTATGTATCCGGCCCTGCTGCGCTAGCAGCGGGGCCTGTGCCTGAACAAGCGCTCGGTAGTCATCCCACACCTGGGCCTGCTGAAGCAGGGCGATCGCGTGTTCGGCTTGTTGCGCCTCCACCAACAGCGCCGCAGCCTTACGGCGCAACTCATGCATCACCGTGTGATCCCATAGCTGTTCAGCCCGTCGCAATAAGAACTCCTGAAAGAGCGGATGAAAGCGATACCAGCCGATCCGGTCTTCACGCCGCTCCACGAAATAACGCGCTTGGTGTAACTGTTCGAGGATGTCGGCCGTCTGCGGCACGGACGACAACTCTTGGGCCATCTGCGGCGTAAAGTCGGACAGGATACTCACCGCCAAGAGGAGGGTCTGGCTGTCCTGTCTGAACCGCTCCAGGACCTCTCCGGAGAGATAATCAAAAATGGCTTGTGAACTTTGATGGGGCGCGAGACTCACAACGGTCTTCTCTCGTTCGTTGTGCTGCCACAGGAGAATAAATCCGGCCATCCAGCCTTTCGTCTGTTCCCACACCTGGTCCACGTTGCTACGCGTATCTTCCTTGGGCCTGGCGGTGCGTCTCAGCCGCGAGAGCTGATGGGCTTCTTCGCGCGTCAGTTCCAACGCGGCGGCCTGGATGGTCTCGAGCTGTTGCTCTGCCTGGAGTCGAGCATAACTGGCCGGGGGACGTTCACGACTTAGCACCATCACCCGTATCTGGTTGGGCAGCTGTTGAATGCCGACCGGCAACAACTGGTGGATTAGGGAATCCAGCGGCACTTCATGATAATTGTCGAAGACGATCGTCGTCGGACGGGCAAAACGGCAACCGAGTTGTTCAAAGAACCGCTGCGTAAAGGTGGGCAAGCCGGCCATGTACTCGGGCGTGAGATGCGGCAAACGGGTTCGAAAGCGCGGGGCTGCGGCCCGTACCGCCAGACCGAGATAGTGAAACAGCGTGGAGGGGTCGGCATCGCCGGCATCCAAGCGATACCAGAGGATCGTGCGCGAGCGGGTCTGCAGATAGGACGCGAGCAGCGTCGTTTTCCCCGCGCCCGGCGGCGCCGCCAACCACGTGAGCGGCGCCTTTGTGGCACAGTCCAGCTCGCGAAACAACCGCGCGCGATGCAGAACGACCGGCAGGCGCGGCGGCGTGAGCTTCGCCAATCGAGGATGTGCTTGCGTCGACTTCTGTCTCGCCATGAAGCCCAACCTTCTCCCTCTGTACGGCCTGCGCATCTTGCCATGAGGGTGCTGGGAAGACAACCCGCAGGCTCTTGAATTCTCGCGATGGCTTTAGTACATTCCTCCGACTCTTACACCAAATCCCACTAAGCATAAGAACCCCCACAATCCCAGATGGATCACCAACACGACCGTTTACGGCTATCTCTGTTCTCGACCTGTCTCTGCATTGGAAGCCTCACCCTTCTCCTATTGGTCTGTTTCCAAACACAAGCGGTCCTGGCCGAGGGATTCCGCAATCCCTACCAAGATGCCGCGGCCATTGCGCAAGGCAACGCCTTTGTCGCGCAGGCGGACAATGCCTCCGCCATCTTCTACAACCCAGCGGGGATGACACAACTCCACGGCATCCATTTTGATGTCGGGGTGCAATTGATGAACATCAACACTACTTTCACTAGTCCTGCCGGTACCACGGTCACCAATACCAGCCCGGCGGTTGGACTTCCACCACCTGGGCAGTTTTTCATCACCGCGAACCTGAAAGACTTGGGGGTGTCGGCCATGGGCAACCTGAGTATCGGACTGGGTGTGCTCAATCTATACGGTTTCGCGGCCAAATATCCCATCAGTGGCCCCTTTGCCACCTCGATGACCTTTGCCCAACTTCCGTTGATTGCGATCAAGCCGACGGTTGCCTACAAAGTGACGGAGTCCTTGTCCGTCGGGCTTGGCGCGGATATTCTCACGTTTACGGGTCTTCTCGGGGAAGGGCATGCGGAACGACGGTTTCAGGCACCACCAGGCGTTGGATTTCCGGCAGGGACCGAACTGGAACTGAATGGGAAAGGCACCACGGCGGGGCTCAATGTCAGCTTTCTCTATGCCCCATGGCGTAACGAAGCAGGCAAACCGCGACTTACCCTCGCGGGCATCTGGCGCAGCCAAGCTGTCCTGCCGCTGAATGGTGTCTTGCTGGCCAATGGCACCCACGTTGCTCAGGCCTCCACCTCGTTGCGATTGCCGGAAGTCTGGACAGGTGGCATTGCATACTGGCCGGTGCGCAATCGAGAGCGGGAATGGAAAATAGAAGTGGATGTTGATTATCTCCGGTGGCAGGCCATTCGCGATGCTTCAGTCCATCTCTCCAACGGTGGTGTCTTCCCGGGTCCACAACAATGGCGGAACGCGATCACCCTCAACGTTGGTACCGAGTTTAAATGGTTGGGGCTCAGGGATAACCGTGGGTGGGATGTGGCCTTCCGCACCGGCTATAGTCGCTCACACCACGCCGTGAAAGATCTCAGCTTCGATCCTGCCTTTCCCGAATCAGATATTCATGTGGCATCGGTGGGTCTGGGCTTTGTGTGCCATTCCAACGGTAAATTGTTGGGACTCTTTGCTTGTGGGGGCGATGCGGGGCGATTCTTGGCAACATCTTCAATCGGATTGGATATCTTTTATCAAGGCATTGTTTTTGACACCCGTACGGTAACCGGTAATCTCAATCCCACTGTCGACGGCACCTATGAGACAATAGTGCACACCGGAGGGGCGACCTTTCGGCTCAGTTTCTAAGCACGCCAATCCTCCAACCAAGATCCTATACAAGTACCGGGAGAGTCCGGCCACAGAAACTCCTTTGAAGTCGCCACCCAGCCCCCTCCGCAAACACTGTCCTTCCACCACACTCACAATCGTGAAAGTCCAAACTTTCGTCCACATCTTCTGAGGATAACTTTGTGAGCAAGTCGAGTGATGCGCAAGCGTCGCCGCGGAGTATCAGCTGTTCAGCATGTTGCCTCTTTTTTAGGCGTCTACTGTGTCACAAGCAGACCACCACTCGTGGTGGATCATGGATTATATCGAACGTGTAGGGAGGCGTCCTCTCCTCAGAAGGATAATCGACGGGAAATGCGACAGGACTTTTGCGGTCGCCTCACACCGGCCAGCCTTGATCGGCAAAACTATAGAGGCGATTGTCGTCACCGAGAATGAGATGGTCGAGCAGCCTGATGCCCAGTAAGTCTCCAGCCTCCCGCAACCGTGTGGTGAGCGTCCGATCCTCCGGGCTCGGCGTGGGATCTCCGGAGGGATGATTGTGGGCTGCAATGATCGCCGCAGCGTTGAGGAGGAGGGCAGGCTTGAACACTTCGCGGACATGGACAATGCTGAGCGTAAGGGAGCCGATCGAGACGATGTTCACGCCGATGCTGACGTTCTTGGCATCGAGACAACAGACCAGGAACTGCTCGCGATCGAGACCAGCAAAGCATGGGCGCAGCGCCGCAGCTGCCGCAGCGGAATCGCGAAGAACGCCGTATGGAGCGGTGTGACCGCCCTCAGAGACAAGCGTGACTCGGTAGCGTGGAATGAACTGTGGAACGGGAAGTCGGTTGACGGATTGTTTGGCCATGGTGGCACCTCCTTCATGTTGAACAAACTGGCGCTTTCGCAGAAACCGAAGCGCCAGGCAGGACAACGGAGGTGACAGGTCGAGGACTGCCGAAGAAGCACGGGCGGATGAGCACTCAGCGGCGACCGTGACAGCTCTGTGCTGGCAAGGACGCTGCGTCAGGCGATCCGTGCGCGGCAGGCCACCAACCTTCTATGGCGGAACAACTCAAACCAACCGACGATGACAGATGACCTCGCCTGTTTCAGAGCGATGGCAAATGAACGGAGTACCGCAAGTGGCAGAGCGAAGTGATCAGAAGAAAAGATCAGTGATGTGGAACCAAGCATAAATCGAGTGATGGGAAGTAGTGCGGGGATTGCTGCCTGAGCACGAGAAGCGCTGAGCGGCTTATGGCACCGTCACGTTCCCATGCGGATCGCAACCTTCTCTTCAGACAGCAAGGGTGCTGCCTCGCACGTTGCGATTAACTATTCTTTGGTCTGCAGAACCTTGATGCGCATTGTCCGCTGCCTCATTCATCCTCATAAGAACTTGCGAGCTGACCGTTCGATGGCGAATAACGCTCTCTGCCTTCACGGTAGACGCACGCCCCTTCGTTTCCGCTGGCACAATTCACTCACGTGATCGCCGCTGCTACGTACTTCCAACAGGCTTGCATCAAAAACTGAACCTCACTACATGTCACCCCGTTTGGCGATGAGTGCGAGCAGAAGACGCTGCAAACTCGCCACAGAAGCCACTTCACAGAAAGGAAGGAAAGATGGAGGACGTGATGACGGGTGCGGATGTGAGGAAAGAACGTGTGTCAGGGACAGGGACCTTGGGATGGGTGGGCCGAGGGAATGGGCGTCTGATCGCTGCCGCCTCTTGGCTACTCGGGGTGGCGGTCCTGTTGGAATCGGACCCGGCCTGGGCCCAGATCACCAAGGTGAATACGGTGATGCAAAACGTACAAACGGTCCTGACGAGTGTGGCGGTGACACTCTTTACCGTCGCCATCATGTGGGCGGGGTTCAAGATGGCCTTTTAGCCATGCCCAATGGTCCGACGTGAGTAACGTCGTGATCGGCGGCATCTTGGTGGGCGGCGCGGCGGGCATCGCGGCCTGGTTGATCAACTAACATGGACGGCTTTCGCGACCCCATCTTCACCGGTTGCACGAGGCCCGCGATGTTGGGCGGCGTACCGATCGTGCCGCTGATTCTGATCGGTGGCCTGACGCTGTTGGTGTCGGTCTGGCTGTACTACCTCGTGAGTGGCTACGTCTCTCTTGGGATTATCCTGATCGCGATTCCCCTCGTGCTCTGGATGCGTCAGACGACGAAGACGGACGATCAGCGCTTGCGCCAAGTGATGATGCGGGCGCGGATGCGACTCCGGCATGGACCGAGTCGCGCGACATGGGGCGCCATTTCCTATGGCCCCCTGTCTTGGAAGACACGACGTTCATAGTGAAAGAGCTGAGGTGCTTAGTGTTCTCGATGCAGCAGGCTGAACAGAGACAAAGGATGAGAACCAGAGCCGCTCTGACAAAAGCCGCATCCGCGCAGATTCCCGCGAGTGACTATATCCCGCTGGGCACGGCGATCACGCCCACCGTCATCACCTTGACCGGTGGCGAGTACCTGGCCTGCTGGAAACTGGACGGGATCACGTTCGAAACAGCGGACCGTTCCGAAGTCCTGCTGCGCAAAGAAGCGCTGCACCAGTTTCTCCGATCGTTGGGCGGCGGGTCCTTCGCCCTCTGGTCACACAAGATTCGGCGCGTCGTCACCGAGCGCTTGCACGGTACCTCGCCCAATCCGTTCTGCCAAACCTTGAGCGATCGCTACTATCAGTCCTTCACCCAGCACCGCCAAATGGCGACGGAGTTGTACCTGTCCCTGCTCTACCGACCGTTTCCGTCCAAAGTGGCGAGCTTCTTCACTCGCATGTCCACGCGCACCTTGGTCCAACGACGAGAGCACGAGGCCGGACAGCTGACCATTCTGGAAGACATGGGCAAACAGCTCGAAGCCAGTTTGAGTCGCTATGGACCCACACGTCTGGGTACTTCTACGAAACAGGACTTCGTCTACTCCGACCAGCTGGCCTTTCTGAGCTACCTCATCAACGGCGTTTGGGAGGAGATCCCGCTGCGGCGGGCGCCGCTGGCCTCATACCTCCCCTCCTCTCGCCTGCACTTCGGCGACCGGACGGGCATGCTGGAAATCTGGCACCCGCGCGAGAAGAAATTCGCCGGGTTCCTCGACATGCAGGAATACCCGCCGTTCTCCGAGCCGGGCATGAATAACGGTCTCCTCTATAGCGACGCCGAGTACATCGAGACCCAGAGCTTTTCGTGCCTCAACAAACGCGCGGCTCTCAAATCCCTCGCCACCCAGAAAGGGCATTTGATCGCCTCGGAAGACGCGGCGACGCGTGAGATCGAACAGATGGACCAGGCCGCGGACGATCTGCAGAGTGGGCTCATCGACCTGGGCCAGTACCACTACAGTCTGGCCATCTTCGGCCACACGATGGAATCGGTCAGCACCGCCCTCGCCGAGGCGAGGGCCGTCTTTCAAGATGGACCGGGGTTCAAGATGGCGCGTGTCGACGTGATTCCCGAATGTGCCTGGTTCGCGCAGATCCCGGGCAACTGGAGTCTACGGCCGCGCGAAGCCGTCATCACCAGCCGGAACTTTGTCTGCCTCAGTCCCTTTCACAACTTTGCGCGCGGCAAACGAGCGGGCAATCCCTGGGGCGAAGCCCTGGCCCTGTTCAAGACGCCGAGCGGACAACCCTACTATTTCAATTTTCATGTATCCCCGGAGGACCGGGATTCGCGCGACGAGAAGTACCCCGGCAACACCTTTATCTGCGGCAGCACCGGCGTGGGCAAGACTGCACTCGAATTATCTCTCCTGGCCTTCGCCACCAAGTATCAAGGCCTTCGCTGTGTGGTCTTCGACAAGGATCGCGGCGCGGAGATCGGCATCCGGGCCATGGGCGGGACGTATCAGTCACTGAAACGCGGCATGCCGACCGGCTTTAATCCCTTGCAGCTCGAACCGAATCCCAACAACTGGCAATTCGGCGAACAGCTCGTGGCTCAGCTCGTGAAACTGCCTGGTGATGAGACTCCACGGCTCACCGCGAAAGAGCAGAGCGAGATCAGCCATGCCGTGCGGACGGTGATGAGTGAATCGGTCTCACCGGACCTGCGTTCTTTGTCCCTCCTCCGCCAGAACCTGCCGGCTACCGGCGACCAGAGTGTAAGGGCGAGGTTGAAGCGGTGGACCCGTGGTCACGCGCTGGGCTGGGCGTTCGATAACCCAACAGATACCCACGAGATCAGCGACGCACGATTATTCGGCTACGACTATACGGACTTTCTGGATGATCCCGAAGTGCGCACCCCGATCATGACCTATCTGCTCCATCTGACTGAACGGCTGATCACGGGCGAGCCCTTCATCTATGTCATGGAGGAATTCTGGAAACCGCTCCAAGACCCGCTGTTCGCGGACTTCGCCTTCAACAAACAAAAGACCATCCGCAAGCAATCCGGCCTCGGCGTCTTTGTGACGCAATCGCCCTCCGACGTGCTGCGGCACCCGATCGGCAAAACGATGGTCGAACAGAGCGTGACGCAGATCTTCTTGCCCAATCCTCGCGCCGACCATGACGACTATGTGCAGGGATTCAAAGTTACGGAGGCGGAGTTTCACATCATCAAGAATCTGGGGGAAGCGAGCCGCCTGTTTCTCGTGAAGCAGGGCCACAGTTCGGCGATCGTGCAATTCGACCTGGGGGGCATGACGGATCTGTTGAATGTGCTCTCCGGCACGACGGACAACGTGGCGTTGCTGGATCAGATCCGAGCGGACGTGGGTGACGATCCCACAGACTGGCTGCCCCTGTTCCATGCACGCATCGCGGCACGGAAACGTCTCCGGCAGGAGAACGGAAGAGGAGCGTAGAGCAACCCTATGGGCATGGCAACCTACATCGAACAGTCGGTCAACAACGCGTTGGACCACTATGTCGTGACCTCCAGTGATGCCGTTATCGGAGTGCTCACGCCGGTTGCCGTGACGGCCATGACGCTCTATGTCATGTGGACCGGCTTCCAAGTCATGCGCGGCGACGTGCAGGAACCGATCACCGCCCTCGTCTGGCGCTGGTTTCGCGTGGCGCTCATCACCGGGCTGACATTGAACGGGCCACAATATCGGAGTCTTGTGAAGGAAGGGTTGGACGGGATTCAAGAGGCCTTTGCTTCAGCCTTCGGTGGAGTCCTCTCGATGGGAGGCACCATCGACCAGATGGCGGACCCCTTCACGACGTTGATGGAAACGCTGTTCACCGAAGCGAGTTCTGGATTGGTCCCGCAATTCTCACTGTTCATTGCAGGCGCAATCTGCGCCACAGCCTCCATTGTGATGGCCTTTGTCGCCATGGGCCTCTTTCTCGTGGCGAAAGTGAGTCTCGCCCTGCTGCTCGCAGTCGGACCCGCCTTCATCTTCTGCGCGATGTTTCCCGTGACGCAGCGGTACGCTGAGAATTGGCTGTCCAGCGCGCTGGTCGCCGTCTTCACCAATGTCCTCATCATGGCGGTCATCACGTTTCTCGCGAGCCTCCTTCGGAACGCCTGTCTGCATGTGCTGAGTGCCTATTCAACCACCTCGATCCTGGCAGATGTCGTCGGCCTGCTGTTTCTCTCCATCACCGCTGCCTATGTCTTGCTCCATGTCGCGTCGCTGGGGGCGAGTTTGGCCGGAGGCCTTTCGTTGGGGAACCCCGGCGGAGATGCCACCAGGAGTGGAATGTTGCTCCTGCACAGCGTCACGTCCGGTCTGAGTCGGTTTGTCCCATTGGCCCTGGCCTCCACCGGCGGATCCCTGAGTGGACCACGAACCGGGGCGGCCCGTGCCCTGGTGAGCGCGCTGCCTGCCGGGAATCCCCAGCCAGGGAGCGACCTCTATCAACGGACCTCAATGGAGAGGTTACGCAATAGCGTCTCGCGAAAGGAGTAAAGCATGTCACACATAAAACGCGCGTTGATCGCGATGGCAATCATCGTGATGACCGTCGTGAGTCCAATGTCGAAACTCCTAGCCGGAGGCATTCCCGTCATCGACACGGCCAATCTCGTGCAATCCATCGTGCAGGCTCTGGCCTGGATCCAACAATTCCAACAGATGCAGCAGCAGATCCTCCAAGCAGAGCAACAAATCAATGCGATCGTGGGCTCACGTAACATGGGCAGTCTCATGAACAACCTGACACTCGCCGGGGTCGTCCCCTCCGACGTCAATGCCGTCTACCACGCCATTCGGTCCGGCGGGGTCCAGGGCATGACCGCAGCGGCCCAGATCATCCGTCACAATCGCATGATCTACAACTGCGAGGGCAAAACCGGCGATGCCTTGCGGATCTGTCAAAACATGTTGAACCAGACACCGCAAAGTCAGGCCTACTACGCGAACACCTATCAGATGCTACTCGGCCGGATGCAGCAGATTCGGGCCTTGACTACCCGCATCAATCAGACCGAGGACGAAAAAGGGATTCTGGAACTCAATGGCCGGATCGCCGCGGAGCAGGCTCAGGTGAGCAACGACACGAATCGGATTCTGACGATGAAATCGATGATCGAGGCGGAAGAAAAAGCGGCGCAACAGGAACAGCAGGAACGGGTCCTCAAGATGTTGGCCCCCGGTACCGCTCGGACATTCAACCACATGGCTCCCTGGACGCCGTAGTTTTGCGCATCAGACAGAGGACAGGAACATGGAACCGATGACGGAGAAGCAGACGGATCCCTCACTCGTAAGCGCGGGCGAAGAACCGCAATTCTACGATCAAGGCCGGGACTGGGATACCGATTGGCGGCTGCGATTGGAGGCGTCGGAACGAAAGGCCTGGTGGGTTGCGGGCATCGCCTGCGGGCTGGCCCTGATCTTAGGAATAGGACTCGCCTGTCTGGCTCCGTTCAAGACCACCGTGCCCTACGTCTTCGCCATCGATCGGGCCACCGGCAACGTGGAGCTCGTCAGCGCGGCGGATGATCGGACCGTGCTGGGGTATCAGGAATTGCTCGATAAACATTGGACGCAAAAATACGTGATCGCGCGGGAGTCCTACTCGTACCGGCTACTCCAAGCCGACTACGACCAGGTCTTGGCGATGAGTACCGACGAGATCGGGCGCGACTACGCGAGCCTCTTTGACGGAGTGCATGCCCGCGATAAGCAGTTGGGGACCGGCATCGAATGGCGCGTGAACGTCTTGAGCGTCACGGTCCACAGCGATGCGATCGGACCGAAGGCCACGGTGCGGTTCGAGAAGCAGGTGAAGCGGACTGACGCGCACAGCCTTGAACCACCACAGTATTTCATCGCGACGGTTTCCTACGAGTACCGCCACACGATGAAGGGGCAGGAAAAGGACCTGATTCAGAACCCGCTCGGCTACAAAGTGACGGGCTATCGGGTGGATGCGGAAATCGGCACGATCACGCAACCGACATCGGTCCTGTCGATGGTCGAGAAGAAATAGGAAAGGACATGGTCATGCACGCGATGAAGAAACACCGAGGGTCGATCACGGCATGGCTCACCGTCGTCCTCCTCTGTGCAGGAGCCTCATCGGACGCGGCAGAAATTCCGGCGCCGGGCGATGGAGATCAACGAGTCCGGTACGTGACCTATCAGAAGGACGAAGTGACCAGTGTCACAGTCCGCCGTGGTGTCGTGACACGCATTGTGCTGGGAGACGACGAACGCATCGTCATCGCCGGCAGCGGCTTTCTCGCGGACTGTGCCAAGCCGGAAACGGAATGGTGCATCAGGGCCGATGTCGGCAGCAATCAGGTCTGGGTGAAGCCCAAGGACCAGGCGACGCACAACAATCTGGAGATTCGCACGGACAAGCGGGACTACAGTCTGGAGTTCACCGTCGTGGGAGACGATCGCATCGGACGGAAGCAGAACACCAAGCAGAGGTCAGGCAGAAAAGATGAGCCGATGTACCGCGTGATCTTCCGACATCCGCTGATCCCGCCACACCCTGCCGCGCTGACGGCGATCCAAGCCTCGGCCCATCGCGCCAAGCACGCTCGCGAGAAGGCCGACCTCCTCAACGAGCGGCTGGACTCCTTTACTCCAGAACCGAGCAATTGGTCCTATTCAATGGAGGTGCTGCCGGGAGGCGACGATATCGCGCCAGCGCTTGTGTTCGATGACGGCCGCTTCACTTATTTTCTCTTCCCTCCCATTCGCGAGATCCCCGCTATCTTCTACCTCTCGCCGTTGGGTGAAGAAACCCGCATCAATTTCCACATGGAGAAGAACCTCGCCGTGGTGCAGCGGATGGGACGGCGGTTTGTGTTGCGCTTGGGCGAGGCCGTGGTCGGCATCTGGAATGACGCCTACGACAAGACCGGAGTGCCTGCCATCGAGGGAACGACTGTCTCCGGAATCACCAGGACGCTGCGTTGAGAAACGAACATGGAACAACCACACGAATCAAACAATCGAACTGAGCAGAAACCTCCCATCGTCGATGGGATTGTGTCGGTCAATCACCAGGCCGGTGGCAGGAACGAGACTGCGGCGCGCGTGGCGTTTCTGGTCGTGATGGCCATCGTGCTCGTGGTGGGACTCGTGTTCGCGGCGAACACCTATAGTGCGAAGCGGAAAGCGGAAGCCACCAACGAGGAACGTGCGGCGAAGGTGGAGAACAAACCGGCCCAGGTCGGACTCAAGCGGATCTTCGAGACCGACCCCCTGCCACCGCAACACACGGCAGCACTCGTGCGCTCGACCAGCCAGTCGCCTGTCGCGTCCGCTAACCATGCGATACGGTCGTCCCTCGACAGAGGAATCGATGACGGAAGCCAACCACTAGCGCTCGCTCCTGACCAAACACCAGGCAACCCATCACTTGGCAGACGTTCTTCCAGTCGATTTGGTGGAGAGGTCCTTGTGACGAACTCCCCTGCGTCGGACGTTCCCCGGACTCAACCAGCAGCAACCGGACCAGACGCCGCTATCTCCTTAGTCCGCGAGCTCCTCAGCGGCGGGAGACAGCCGGACACGGGGTCCGGGAGCCTGTTGGGCGGATCTGCGATGCCGGTCAGTACAGCGACAGACATAGGGAGTTCGACACCAGCGTCGATTGGCGTGACGAGCGTCGGTCTCGCGGCACCACCCGGTCCTCCGGCCAGTGGAGCCGGTCCGATCGGTGGGCTCCTGACGCCATCGGACACCCCCAAAGTCCAGGCCGGTCTCCTGGGTGATCGCAATCTCATACTGCCGAAAGGCAGAACGATCGACTGTGCCTTGACCGTGAGGGTGATCAATGAAGTCGCCGGCATGGCAACCTGCGTGCTGAACAGCGATGTGTACAGTGACAACGGTCGCGTTGTGTTGTTGGAAAGAGGATCAGAAGCGGTCGGCGAATATGCGGCGACGATGGCTCAGGGCCAGCGCCGTCTCTTTCTCCTCTGGACTAGGGTTAAGACTCCGACTGGCGTCGTGATCAATCTCAATTCACCGGCCGCCGATGCACTCGGCACCTCCGGATTGGTGGGGGTCGTGGATAACCATTGGTGGGACCGGCTGGGCGCGGCCTTTCTCCTCTCCCTCGTACAGGACGGGATCGGTTTGGCCACCGCCACGCAGGCCGGCGGCGGGGGCGCGCAGAGTCTGGGGATCTATCAACATTCCGCCACGACGGGGAATCGCATGGCGGAACTCATCCTTCAATCCACCATCAACATCAAACCCACGCTCTACAAGAATCAGGGCGACCGCGGGACGATCTTCGTTGCGCGGGATTTGGATTTCAGCACCGTCTATGAACTGCATCCCCACTGACCTGCTCGCACACGACACGATGGTGCGCGAGTTGTTGCGGCCCTTGCTGCAGTACCTCGCGCTCCCCGGCGCGACTGAGATCGTCGTCAATCGGCCACAGGAACTCTACATCGAAGTCGGCGCAGCCTGGCAGCATCACCGCTCACCGGACCTGACCCTGGATCGACTCACCGCGCTCGCCACGGCCATCGCAACGGCGACCGAGCAAGAGATCGGACCGCACCACCCCATTCTCTCCGCCATGTTGCCCAACGGCGAACGGGTGCAAATCGTGCTGCCGCCCGCGGTGGAACTGGGCACTCTCTCGATCTCGATTCGCCGCCCGAACGCCTGGATCAAGACACTTGCCGAGTATGACGCGGAAGGCGCCTTCAACCGCTATGTCTGGGCCAAGTCGACGACGCTGGACCATCGCGCTGCCGAGCTCGATTCCATCGAGCGACAGCTCGTGCAGTATCTGACCGATCGTCAATTGGGTCGGTTCATTCGGGCAGCGGTGCTGGCAAAAAAGAATATTGCCGTCGTGGGGGACACAGGCTCCGGCAAAACCACGCTCATGAAATCGATCTGTCAGGCGGTCCCGGAGCAGGAACGGCTCATCACGATCGAAGACGTGCGCGAATTGTTGCTCCCCCAGCACGGCAACCGAGTGCATCTCTTGTACGCCAAAGGAGGACAGGGAGCGGCAACCATCACACCGTCGGAATTGATTGCCTCCACGCTCCGCATGAAGCCGGACCGAGTGCTCCTCGCCGAGTTGCGCGGTGGAGAAGCGTTCGACTTCCTCAAACTCCTCACCACCGGCCACAGTGGATCGATTACCTCCTATCACGCAGAGTCCTGTGCCCTCGCAGCAGAACGCTATGTCTTCATGTGCAAAGAGCATGAACAGGCGGCGACCTACGATGTGCCGACCTTGAAGCGCCTGGTGGCCTTGACCATCGACGTGATCCTCCATGTAGTGGCGCAGAATCTCTACGACGAAGACGGACAGCCGATCAGAAAAGACCGCTACGTGGCGGAAGTCCACTATGACCCGATCGCGAAACTCGTGGCGCGATTCGGAGAAGCCACCATGGTGAGGGCGTAGAGAAACCGATGTCGCGCAAGAGTCTGCAGATCGCGATGGCCCTGTTGCTCTATCTTCCGCTTGGACTCTGCGGAGCGGATGCCCTTGCCGGCGCCGTCTTCACGCTCGCCAACAAACAGATGCCCGCAGACCTCTCCCTGACCAGCTGGCCCGATTCCTGGCGAGCCTATCGGGAGGATCCGATTCAGCGGAAGCGGCTGCAATTCTCAGCCGCAGTCGGAGGATTCGTCGGATTCGGCCTCCCGGTACTACTACTGGTGTCCTTGACCAACCAGAAGAAACCGCTCCATGGCGAGGCGCGATTCGCGTCTCATGATGAAATTCACCAGGCCGGTCTCTATGGAGAGCGTGGCGTGATCGTGGGAAAAGTGGGACGGCGATACTTAGTCTATGGGGGCCAGGAATTCGTGTTGCTGGCGGCGCCGACCAGATCGGGCAAAGGCGTGAGCATCGTGCTCCCGAACCTGCTCCACTACGATGAGTCGGTTGTGGTCTTGGACATCAAAATGGAGAACTTCGCCTACACGTCGAAGTTCCGACAGGCGCACGGCCATCAGGTCTACCTGTTCAATCCCTTTAGCGCGGACGGCCAAACCCATCGTTGGAACCCATTGGATGCGGTCGATCGCGACCTAAATCGGCGCGTGGGCGAGATCCAAGCCATCGGGCAGGTGCTCTATCCGACGGAACAGATCAAAGATGCCTTTTGGAACGAGTCCGCCCGCAACCTCTTCCTCGGCCTGACCCTCTCTATCATGGAGACTCCCTCCTTACCCTGCAGTCTCGGGGAAGTGCTCCGGCAGGCCTCCGGCAAGGGTCAGCCCATCAAGGACTATCTGCTGGAGCTCATCAGCACCAGGGCTAAGAGTGACGCCCCATTGAACGACGACTGTACGGCAGCCCTGCACCGGTTCTGTGCCACCAGCGAGAATACGATGGCGAGCATTCTCGCGACCCTAACGGCTCCCCTCACCATCTTCAGCAATCCGATTGTCGATGCGGCGACGAGTGCGACGGACTTCGACCTGAAACAGGTACGCGCGCAGCGGATGTCGATCTATGTCGGCATTCCGGCCAATCGGCTCAGCGATGCGGCACTGCTCGTCAACCTGTTCTTCTCACAACTGATTCATTACAACACCGTTGACTTACCCGCCACGAATCCCCGTTTGAAGCACCAGTGCCTCGTGATCCTGGATGAGTTCCCCGCCATTGGGCGGGTCAACATCCTCGCCAAGGCCGTCGGCTTCATGGCCGGCTACAATCTGCGTCTGCTCCCCATCATTCAGAGCCTCTCTCAGCTCGAATCGGTTTATGGTGAAAAGGATGCGCGCACCTTCGTCACGAACCATGCTTGCCAGATCCTGTTTGCGCCTCGCGAACAACGAGACGCGCAGCACTATTCCCAGATGCTCGGCACCTATACGGCCGAGGCGATCTCGACCGGCACGAGCCGACCACTCGCCTGGGGCAACGGAAAACAGGCTTCGTCCAGTGCCACCCACTCAGAACAGGCGCGGCCTCTGCTGCTGCCACAGGAAGTGAAGGAACTCGGAGACGAGCGGGCGATCATTAGCCTGATGCATACGAAGCCGATCCTCTGCGACAAGGCCCGGTTCTATGCCGAACCGGTCTTCATCGATCGGTTGAAGCGCATCAGTCCGTTCCTCGCATCGGTCGGGAAAAGCATGCCGACCCAAGCTGAACTCGAAGAAGCGGCGTTCGTGCGCCAGGAGCTGTCCGTGGAAATTCCTAGACTCGACCTTGGCCTCCATCGCGCCTTGGTCGAACGACGGGTGCGTCCAGTCCAACCGGATGAGCCGATCGACATCTCGAATCTGGCGATGGATCTGACCACCCTGCCGCCGGTCCTGCCGCGCGACACACCGACGCCTGAAGAAGTGAACAATCTGGTCGATGCCTTTGTCGCCCAGCTGCAATGGACCGACAAGGTCGATGGTGACATCTCAGAGAAGATGAGTCCTGTGAGCGAAGAAGGAAAAGCCCAAAGAACGGAGAAGCACGTTGCTCGATCCCTGATGGATCGAGACAGAGAAGAGAGGGACGTATGAGGACATCTATGAAAAGACAGGCACGACTTCAAGCGCTTGTGATTCTGATCGCCTGCGCCGCGACGCTGGCTTGTGTGCAGAAACCAGTCGTGCCATCCGGTGCGGCTCGCGTTCCTATCAATAGCGATGAGATGATCCAGCAGTACCGTGAACGGGTAAAGAGCGACCAGCGTGAGAAGCAGGAGCGGAGTCTCCTCACCAGGCAGGTGGACAACCTCACTCAACAGGTCCAGGAGTTGAGTAGCGCGGTGACCCTCGTGCAACTCCAACAACAGGAACTGGCGAAAGGCAAAACTCGGTCCGGCCCCACGACCACGAAGACAGCACTCACGATCCCCCCTGTTTCACCAGAATCGAAAGGTCCATTGACGAGCGCGACTGCATCACCCGATGGTAATACGTCTCCGACTGCGTCTGATCAGAGCCTGTCACGGAACGATACGGCGCAAAGTGAAGAGGAGCAATCGACAAGGGTAGGCCCTGCTTGCAGCGCTGGACCAGCAGCAGCACCATCCCCCTCCCCTCCACCTTCGATACTCGAAGGGCAGACCAATTCATGGAGACCGCGGGTCATCGAGTTGAGTGAACGGGAACAGGTCGAACTGCACCGACACAGTATCATCTTCCGTGTGTCGGAACGGACAGGTCGGTCTGAGTTTCATCCCAGCAAGCCTCTGCAATCCCACCTGAAGCAGATCATGAGCCGCGGTCCTTGCCTGCACGTGCGTGGGTACACGGACGGAGACAAGGATCTCTGGATCGAACATGAGACGGCCAAGCAACGGGCGCACAAGGCCCGCGCCTATCTCATCGCGCAAGGCTATGCCCCAAACCACATCGAGATCACCATCGTCCCGATCGGGCAACATGTGGCCGACAATGCGACGAAGAAAGGTCGGGCAAAGAACCGACGGGTAGAGATTGAAGTGAAGGAGCACAATCCGGCGTCCATCTGGCCGCAGTGGTACGGATAGGAGAGTAAAAGGGACACCATGAATGAAATAGGTGTGGACGAAGCGCAAGAGACCAAACGAACCGACGAGCCGAAGCCTGCTCAAGGAACTCAGGACGAGGGCGCAGATCAACCTCGACTGAATCAGCGTCGTGATGCCGCCGAATCCTTGCGAAAGCGGTTCATCGAAGCCGGAGAGCAATATTATTACCGCACGGCACCTGGTGAGCCGACGAAGATCGCGTTTACTGATCATGGGAAGCGCCTGGTCACGGAACATGACGACCCAAGCGTCATTCAGGGGATGGTGCTCCGGGCCAAAGCCAAGGGCTGGACCACCGTGCGGGTGAACGGCACCACCGAGTTCAAAACGGAAGCCTGGGTACAAGCAACGATCGCCGGACTCGATGTGGAGGGCTATACCCCTCGTGGAATCGACTTGGCGCGGGCAGAAGACCGCAGGGATCACCGCCCGGTTCGTAGCAAGAGGGCACAGCATTCTGTCGATCGCGAGGCGTCACACAATCGAACGACAGATGATCCTGTCAGAATACCGGAACAGACCATGAGTGCCAACCAACAGGTGGCGGTGGCCACACTTGAAGCCATTCTGAAGGCGCGGGGGGATTCCCCCTCGATGATCGCCGCAGCTATTAATGAAGCGAAGGCGCGTCTACAGGGTGAACGAGTCGTGGTGGGCACCGTCGTGGACTACGGCATCGACCATTACAACCACGATATCCAGAACACCAAGAGCTATTTCGTAAAGGTGGCGACAGACCGGGGTGAACGAGAGATCTGGGGCGTTGATTTGGGCCGTGCCTGTGAACAGGGGAAGGTGCAGCGGGGTGATGCGGTGGCGCTGGTGCAACAGGCACATGAACGCGTGACAGTGACGGGTCCGCTACGCGATGAGTCCGGCGCATCAATCGGCGGGGCTCCACAACCGGCGACTCGCAATCGCTGGGAGGTCATCAAGCTGGACTCCCTTGGTGTCCGTGAACAGAGCCAGCTGAAAGAGGCGGCGCGTACAAGCACCCAGGAACCGCTCGTGCCACGGTTCGATCATACAGCCGCGCGGACCGATCGCGCGCCGAATGTCACCAGGAGCCCTGCCTTGGAGCGGACCAGAAGTGGCCGGTGACTCAGAGCATCAAGAACTTGTTCCCAGACCGTACGGAGGTGAGCCCATGAATTGGTGGAAGAGACGCAAATGGATCGTGGTCCTTGTGGGAGTGGGCCTCCTCGTCATGGCCCAGGTTGCGGCGGCACAAACGGCGCCGAAACCGTCCTTCTTGGAAGGCGACACCAGGCTGGCCTGTGAATGTCTGCTATGCTTAGCAGTGGGCCCACAGGCGCCCAAAGAATGCCAAGCCGCGCTCACAAAGTACTACATGATTCAGGCAGGGAACCCGTTCAAGACCATGGTCATGCGAAGAAACTTCCTCCAGCTCTGCCCCAAGCAATAGTCCGTCGCAGTGGACTTTTAGACATCATCATCACAGGGCGCGCCTCCGGTCATGATGCCGCGGAGTAGTCCTGAGCTATGACAAGCTTCTCTCCCAATGCCCACTTTTGTACGTTGTCGATACTGATGAAGTAAATCTTAGTGAACACTATTGCATTATTTCTACCTCATTAGCACTACACACACTTATTCTCCCCCCTTGCGAATAACTTCTCCTACCTCAAGGGAATAGTCTCAAAACCTGACCTTCCTCATAAGTACCACGGCGCCACGCGCCTCTTGCGTCTCCTGTCTGGGTAACCACAGGGCGAAGAGGGGCGCTCGTGTGGCATGAGGATTCCCGAAACACCACGTATCGGAGAAAGGAAGGACGCACCACTATGCGGAAAGATCGATTGGCGACACTCACGATGGACATTGTGGTCAACCATCCAACCAAGCGCGCAGCCCTCGACTCGGTCCATTCGAGGCTCAGTCCTTGGGCCCAGGCCGAGTGGGACAGCGCAAGTGATGGTGTATCCATCATCGAACGAGCAGCGCGCCTTGATCACTCGATCCGAGAACAGCGTCGCTGCGACGAGAGTCTGATTGAGCACATCTTCGCCGCCCTCAATGGACGAACTTTCGTGGTCCTCGACGCCACCTATTGCTTCATGACGCAACGGATGCTGGACCGGAGGACGGGACGCCGTATCCCTCCTGACGCGGTTCGGCGCTTTGCGTCACAACCCATCGCGAGTCTGCTTCTCAACACGCGCGCGCAGCAAGATCTGAAACAACGCGGAGTGAACACAATCGGCGATCTTCTGCCCCATGCCTATGAATGGTTATCGCCGAAGCGCTTAGCACCAGGCAAACCGGTGATGAACGTGCGGCTTTCGGTCCGACGATGTCTACGAATTCTCGGCGTGGAGATTGTCTTTCCCGAGATCAGACAGCGGACAATCTATTGTCCCTGCTGTGCGCACACAGAGACGGATATCATGAAGATCGTGGCGTTAGCTGGGGCGTGAGCGAAAACCGGGAAATAAATGGGGCCTTCACTTCGTTAGGTACCGGAAGCCCTCGGCGAGAGAGCCGGAGGCTTCCGGTGAGTGTTCCGCTGGCCGAACGCTCGGTAACCCAGACTTCCACCCCAACCCAACGTCATTTCCTGCTTAAGTAGCACGACGAAACGAAGTCGCAATTTCCAACAGGAAACAGGTGGTCTCAATTGCAAGGGGAGCATATATGGACCCATCCTCTTTGCAAGGGCATTAGCCCGTCACGGCCTAGAAAAGCACGACTACTCGCATATATCCGGCCTATGATGAGGAGGCCATGCCTCCTTGGCCCTGATGGAATCTGCGCTCTTTTGCCTTAACAGGATAGCGACCGCGAAGGCCTCCTCCCCTTACAGGTTTCAAAAAAGCTGGTCGGCCAGCGGCATCCCGCTAATCGGATCTATCCCTATCTGCTGCGTCAGCTGAGTATCATGCGGCCGAATCACGTGTGGGCCGCTGATATCACGTACATTCCCATACGACGCGGCTTTGTGTATCTGTGTACGATCCTGGATTGGGCGAGTCGCCGGGTATTGGCCTGGCGGCTGTCCAATACATTGATTACCGACTTCTGCGTGGAGGCGGTACGGGAAGCGATGGTCAACCAGAGATCTTCAACACGGATCAAGGCTGCCAGTTCACCAGCCAGGAATTCACTGAGGTTCTCAAAGACCCAGGGATTCAGACCAGCATGGATGGGACCAGGCGGTGGCGGGACAATGTGTTTGTGGAACGGCTGTGGCGAAGTCTCAACCACGAAGAGGTTTATCTCCATTCCTACGAGACCGTTCACGATGCCCAGGAGGGGGGAGGCGCTACATGACCTTCTATAACCAGCTCAGGCCGCATCGTGCGCTTCACGGACGCACGCCCGATCGCGTGCACTCTGACAACCCGCCTGCACGGCCCATCGCCGCGTAGGCATCCGCCAGACACCACTTATGAATTGAAAGATTCTGTCCAAACAAGCGGAGCCACCTCCCACAACTATCTTGACGAATCATTTGTCTGTGGGTGTTATACCAACCTGCTTTGTTGCATACTGCCCAGAAACCGTAAAGGTAACCTCTCCTTGTCCTTGCGGCTTCACTGTGATCGAAATGTATCCAATACCTCCCGGAAAGAAGAGTGGCCCTTCTCTATTGGAGGCACCCTTCTCGCTTCCACTCTCATTTGTACTAATTATCTTTTCAAGCTGTTTTACAGTCTCGATTAGGAGTTTCTGAGAATCAGTGGTCAGGGTAGTCAGATTTTTGTTCATGCTTGCGCTCCTTCAAACTATTGTCTCCGGATAGAATAGTTAGGTATGTTTAGCTGCCGATTCCCTTCGATCAAAGGCCTATCTCGGATGTCTCCATGATGAAGATAGGCCTGAAGCAGGGAGCCAGGAACCGCCTCGTGCACAGCATATGACAACGGACCCAAAACTCTTTGGATCGTGGTTATAGATAATCAGAACACTCTTGAAATTGAAAACTAACCCTTACTCATCGATTCAACGGCGCTAAACTCAAGTGTTCCGAATCGGTTCAAGGAATTTGACGAGGCACTCAGCACCATCAAAATTCATTTCCGAGAAGGGTTCTAGTTTTTCAAACTACTTGGCGTTCTCAATTCTGTAGTACACGCACTCTGCACCTTCAAACACGACATCCGTACCGCATCGATTATTGGTATGTGCGTAAACCTTGGCGCCTTGTGCTGTTGCAGTATCGGCCAGCAGCATAGCGTGCTCCTTTCTGAGGCCAAACCAGGACGGGATGAAACACAAATCTCCTTTCTTGGTGTCACTGTGTTGCTTCAACTGCTTGACATTGGAATACTTCTTAACGGAATTACTGATTGCCGCAGCCAGGTCATTCACCCGAATACAGAGTCCTTTGCTGCATTTTGCAGTTGGATCAGTCACTCGGACACCCGTCGCAGCAAGGCAATGACAAATAAAATGAGTGCAATCTAACTCAAAACTACCTCCGTTACCATCAGGGCAATCGTTCCCGCCTCCACAATATGTTTGTGCATAGGTAAACACCTTGGTGTCATCATAAGGTAGCGAGGGAGCAGTAGCGGATAACCCGTCTGACGTCAAATAGACTGTTCGCAGTCTTTCCAACTCCGCCGAGATCACAAAGTCCAACAAGCTATTGGTACTAACGGGCGAGTCTAAATAGTGACTGTCCATAAACTCCTCCTACGCTCAAGTTTTTGTGATAGAAGTGTATGTCTGAGCTTCCCTCTGTTTTTCGTCTTCCATCGGGCGGGTTTCATGCTACCAGGTTTTTCTCATGTTGAGCCAGACGCCAATCATCCAGAAACTGCATCGGTGACTTGTAGCCCAGCGTCGAGTGCCGTCGCCGCCGGTTGTAGAACACCTCAATGTATTCGAAGCTCGCCGCCGTCATCTCTGCGCGTGTGGCATAGCGCAGCCCATGGACCCGCTCGTTTTTGAAACTGTTAAACCAACTCTCGGTTGGCGCGTTATCCCAGCAGTTCCCCTTGCGACTCATGGAACCCTTCATGCCGTATGCCTTCAGCTTGCTCTGGAAAGGTTGGCTAGCATATTGGGCGGATTCAACCGGTCGACGCAACACTGGGTTGTCCGGCGAATTGTAGGTAC